>Ga0123356_10001486_pt1 | contig 25826 bp, 26 predicted proteins | sample TergutEmb28metaG_2_FD_92546 | JGI IMG/M metagenome (GOLD analysis project Ga0123356, IMG submission 92546) | Embiratermes neotenicus P3 segment gut microbial communities from Petit-Saut dam, French Guiana - Emb289 P3 | ecosystem: Host-associated > Arthropoda: Insects > Digestive system > Gut ...
CTTCAGATCCTCGACGGACAGCGGCACGACGCTGAACCCCCGGTTCGGAACAGCGATCACCATGCGCTGCTCGGTCAGCCGGGTTAGCGCCTCGCGGACGACGGTCATGCTCACGCCGAACCGCTCGACCAGAGCCGGCAGCTTAAGTCGCTCACCCGGCTCGATCCGCCCCTCAATCAGATCAGCCCGCAGCGCCTCGAACACGGCCTCGGCGCGCGACTGGTCCCCGCTCTTCGTCCTGGCCACGAGACGACCGTCCTTTCGGGTGCGCTGGGACGTCCGGTCCACGGGAGCTCGCGGGGACTTTCGATAAACGGTACCACCTGCAGGCTCTCGCCCTCGGTGCCAGGTGTCTAGCTGTTATCGAGAAAAAGTAATTTAATCGATACTTTCTGCCGCCGGGCCCGAGGAACATCACCACTGCTGGCAGCACGCGGACGACCCGGCGGAGCAGCTCGACGGCCGACTGTGAGCCCGACCAGGCACAGCCTTGCTCAAGCTCAAGGGCACCGGCGGGTCACTGGACCGGAACTTCCTTCTCGGTGTGACTCAGCCGTCGACCGTTCGGGGAAGCGATTTGACACGTTGCAAACTATCGATAATCCTTAGATCTATCGATACAACGTGACCAACGATCCGGATCAGCGAGGACGATGACGATCCACGCCCATACGACAGCAACTTCTCAACTGCGCGGAGTGTTTGAGAGGTTGGCCCGCCGCACAGACACCCGCGGCCGGAAAGGAATGAAAGGAAGGCTGTCATGGCACTGCACCGACTAACCTCAGCCACAATCGGCGTGCCGAACGTGTCCGACACCGTCGCCTACTACACCGAGTTCGGCCTAACGCCCGAGGACGGCGGATGGCTAGCCACCCGGGACGGCGGGCGGCAGCTGCAGGTGGTGACCGCGCCCACCCGGCGGCTGGTGGAGCTGCGCGTGGGGGTCGACGACTCCGACGACCTCGACCGCATCGCCGCCCAGATGGGCCGACTGGACCTGCCGGTCAAGCGCGACGACATCTCGCTGAGCGCCGAGGAACCAGTCGCCGGGTTCCGCGTCACCGCCGAGATCGCGGCCCGGCTCACGCAGCCGACTGCCCCGGCAGCCGCCTACAACGGGCCCGGGCGCATCGAGCGAAGCGGTGCCCGCGCCCCTGGGATCCTGCGCACCGAGCCGGTCCGTCCCCGCAAGCTCGGGCACATCGTGGTCGGGTCGACCGACTATGAGGCCACCATGCGGTTCTTCATCGCGGGCCTCGGATTTAAGCCCAGCGACTACGTCAAAGGAGTGGGCGCGTTCCTGCGCTGCTCGACCGACCACCACAACGTCGCCGTGATCGGAGCCCCGGTCGGTTTCCTGCACCACACCTCGTGGCAGGTGGATGATGTCGATGATGTCGGCCGCGGCGCGCACGCGATGCTGGAAGAGCACCCCGAACGCCATGTCTGGGGACTCGGCCGCCATTACGTCGGCTCCAACTTCTTCTGGTACCTCAAGGACCCGGCCGGGAACTTCTCCGAGTACTACTCCGACTTGGACTGCATCATCGACGATCAGCTCTGGACACCGCAGGACTTCGAAGGCGCCCAGGGCATGTTCGCCTGGGGCCCGCCACCCCCGCCATCCCTCATTCAACCCGATGACCTGGCGGCACTGATGACCGGCGCTCACAAGGCCCCGTGACCCGGCGGCACTCGGATGGACCTCCTGAGTGGTGGGCCGGGCGATCGAGTCGCGCGTGGGCACAGGTTCAACGAGTTCAGCTGTGGTTCGGTGCCGTCGTCCTGCGGGCGGGTTGAGCGCTGGGCTCAGCCGCCCGCGGCTCGGGGTGCGTCGGTGGTGCAGGCTTAGCGGGAGCCGGCTTCGGAGCGTTGAGCAGCTTGAGGACCACCTTTCGCACCGCCGGCGGCCAGCCTACGTCCACGGTCTGGCCGGGCTCGAACGACGGTGTGGTGGACGGTTGGGGAGGCTGGCTGGGCTGGCCTGACGGCGTCGGCCCGGGTTCAGTGGTGTCGGTGGGAGCCGGGGTCGCTGGCGCCGTCGTAGCCGGGGTCGCGCTGGCGCTTTCGGTCGGTGTCGCGGTCGGGTTCCCCGTCGGTGTTGCTGTCGGGTTCACCGTCGGCGTCGCCGTCGGGGTCGTCGTTGCCGCCGGGCTCGACGGGCTCGTGGGCTTCGGTGCTGGGGTCTGGACCGGCGCCTTTGCCGGTGTCTTCGTGGGCGCCGGAGCCTTGGCGTGGGGCGATGACGGGGTACCCGGAGTGGGGCTGCCGCCGGTGTGCACGGTGCCCGCAGGCCCGGCCGTCGGCACCGTCGCATAGTCCCCATGCTCGTAGCTGGCGGCGAGGGCGAGTACGACGCGGACGTAATCGTCTGCATCGTTGTAACGCAGCACCGCGGCTGCCTCCTGTGCCGGGTTGGCCATGTCCCCGCCGCCCGCGCACAGGAAGCCGGCCGCGCCGAGTGCGGCATCGAAGATGTTGTTCGGGTCTTTCTTGCCGTCGCCGTTGCCGTCGGCGCCGTACACGGCCCAGGTTGAGGGCAGGAACTGCATTGGCCCGACGGCCTGGGCGAAGCCCCCGTCCGCGTTGCGAATCAGAGCGACGCCGGGTCGGCCATCGAGCGGAATGCCGAGAATGGGTCGCGTTCCGTAACCGTCCGGGAGCAGCACCGAGCCGCCGAACTGGCCGTTGTCCGACTCGACGCGGCCGATCGCCGCGAGCAGCTGCCACGGCAGGTGGCAGGCGGGGTCGCTGACCGCGAGAGCGTTTGCGGCGTGCTGGTACGCCTGCACCGCCACGACTGGGATACCGCTGGCGTCGAGCGCGGTCGTCATCGCTGGGCTGTTCAGCACCATCAGCACGGGTTTGGACACCGGCCCGGGTCCGACCGGCACCGCCTTAAGCAGCTTCGGGTTGAGGAACGGCTTCACGGCCGGGTCAACTACGCCAGTGCCGAGTGGGGCTGGTGGCCGCGACGGGCTGTCTGCCGGCCGTGCCCCGGCCGCCTTGCCGTCGGCCGCCTCGCCGCCGGCCGCGAGAGCGGTCACCGCGAACCCGAGGGTGAATGCGGCCACGGTCGACGCCGAGATCACCTGCCACCAAGGGGTTCGGCGTGCGAAAGCCCTGCCTGCGGTGTTCCCGGTCGGTACGTGAACGCGCTTAAGTCGCATGACGCCATCCCTCGTCTGTCGGTGACCCTTCACCTCACCTTCGGAGCCGTCGCCCGCACGGATGGCCTCCTTTTCCGACGCACTCATCGTGGGTCTCGCAGAGAACTTGCTTTAGTGGGCCATCCGACGGGCTGGTGGCCACGAATACAGGACACCGGCGAGCAACCGGTCAGAAAACTGATCCGCCAGGAAAGGTTCCGTCCATGTCACTCATCCGTCTCCTGCCCGCCAGGTTCCACGCGGTCGCGGACTACGCCGTCGCCGCCCTGCTGATCGTGGTGCCGCTCATCGTCAAGGGCCCGACTCTGGCCGTTGCCGCCGGCGTGGTCGTCGGCGTTGTTGTCGCAGTGGTCAGTGCGCTAACCCGTTACCCGCTTGGCGTCGTGAAGGTGCTGCCGTTCACGGTGCACTCGGCTGGCGACTACCTCGCGGCCGTGCTGCTGGTCGCCAGCCCGTACGCGCTGCGCTTCGACCACAGCGACCGTGGTCTGACCATCTTCTACAGCGCCGCCGGCTTGGCGGTGCTCGCGGTGAGCCTGATCACCAACTACCAGTACAGCCCGAAGCGTGCGGCTAAGCCCGCGCAGCAGACCGTCCCCATGCAGCAGTCCGTCCCCGCGCAGCAGTCCGCCCGCGCGTTCCAGCAGACCCGCGTGCAGCAGGCTCCCGTGCAGCAGGCGACCCCAGCAAGCCCCGCTGCACCGGCGCGTCAGACCGCCCAGGTGCGCCAGCCAGCGCCGGCGCAGTCCGCCCCGGCGTGCCAGGGCGCCGAGGTGCGCCAGGCTGCGGCGACCCAGCCCGACCCGGCGTTCCAGGGTTCGCTGGCGCGCGAGCTTGCTGTGGCGTACGAGGCTGCCACGCAGCAGGCTGCAGCGCAGCAGGCCGCAGCGAAGCGGGCCGCCGCCGACCTGGCCGCAGCGCAGCAGGGTGCCGCGCAGCAGATTGCGGCGCAGCAGGCTGCGGCACAGCAGGCTGCCGCGTACCAGGCTGCCGCGAAGCAGGCTGCAGCGCAGCAGGTCGCGGCCGAGCAGGCCGCGCAGGCCGCCGCGGAGCAGGCTGCCGCATTCCAGGCCGCATCGCGGTATGCCGCCGCGGCGCATGCCGCGCATCAGGCTGCGGCGGAGCAGGCCTGGGCGGAGCACACCGCGCATCAGGCCGCCGCTGAGCATGGCACCGCGGACCAGGCCGCGGAGCACCAGGCTGCCGCGGAGCAGGCTGCTGCCCAGCATGCCGCGCATCAGGCTGCGGCGCAGCAGGCCTGGGCGGAGCACACCGCGGCGGAGGAGGCTGCAGCGGAGCAGGCTGCCGCCTACAAGGCTTGGGCGGAGAAGGCTGCGGCGCATCAGGCTGCGGCGCAGCGTGCCGCAGGGCAGGCCGCGGCGTAGGAGGCTGTGGACCTGCCATCGGGCAGAGGGCGGGGGCCGGACTAACGGCCCCCGCCCTCTCTTCTGCTGCCGCAGGATGGCCCGCCGGAGTCCCGCATCGCGGGACGGCAGCGCGGCAGTCGGGTGGTGCCCTATCGGAACTGGTCTTCAAGCACGACAGAGGTACCCTGCACAACTGGGGGCCTCTGTTATGCTGAGCGGCCTTGGCGCCGGGGACGCCCGCAAACGCGGTTGTCTGGTTCTCGAAAGGCCCGGAACGCGATGCAGTTCACTTCTCAAGAGTCGTCCGACGGCGTCTGTGAACAGATTTTTCTCCTCCGCGGCATCCCCGGCGTGCTGTGGAGCCCAGAAGGGGCCGCCGGGACCCGTCCCCTGATCGTGATGCAGCACGGCGGAGGCCAGCACAAGAAGGAACCCCGCATGGTGCACCGTGCCCGCCGCTTCGTCGCCGAGTGCGGTTTCGCCGTGGTGGCGGTCGACGCGCCGAGTCACGGTGACCGGCCGGACCATGCCGAGTTCACTCGGATCGCAACTGAGCATCAGGCTCGCATGGACGCCGGTGCGGACGCGGCCCAGCTGATCGCCAGCTTCCAGGCGCTCGTTGCCCGCGAGATCGTGCCGGAATGGCAGGCAGTCCTCAACGCGGTTCAGAGGCTCAGTCACGTCGGCACCGGACCGGTTGGCTACTGGGGACTGTCGCTGGGCTGCTTGATCGGTGTCCCGTTCGTAGCGGCCGAGCCCCGGGTCCGGGCGGCGGTGCTGGGCCTCGGCGGTGCTGAGGCGTCAGCCGAGACCGCCGCGCGGATCACCGTCCCGGTGGAGTTCCTCGTTCAGTGGGACGACGAGCGAGTGCCACGGACCGAGAGCCTGGCACTGTTCGACGCCCTGGCCTCGGCTGAGAAGACGCTGCACGCCAATCCCGGCAGGCATGGCGACCCACCATCGTTCGAGACAGACAGCTCGCTCCGGTTCTTCGTCCGTCACCTCCGCTGATTCCTTCCTTCGTCCAGCCTCCTGCGCGGCAGGCTGACTGCACGGCGCGCCCGCGAAGCAACAAGGTGGCGAGCGGCAAATGCGTGAAACCCGCTACGGCCGCGGGTCTTCAGCGGTCTACCCCGGCAGGATGGGCGGCGATACGCTGCTGCCATGCGCGGACGGACGAAGACCGACTGGCTTGGTGTGTGCCTGGAAGCTCCGGACCCGCACGCACTGGCCGGCTTTTACGCCGCTGTGCTGGGCTGGCCGGTCGCTCAGCGCGATGAGCACGGCGCCGCGATCCAGGTCGGCGGCACCAACTCGTTTGTGAGCTTCCAGGAAGCGGCCGATTATGTTCCGCCGGTGTGGCCGGCGGAGCCGGGCAAGCAACTCATGATGATGCACCTCGATGTCGCGGTTGACGATCTCGATGAGGCCGTGGCAGCCGCCCTGGAACTAGGCGGGACCCTCGCCGCATACCAGCCGCAGGATGACGTCCGAGTGCTATTGGATCCGGCTGGGCACCCGTTCTGCCTGTATCTCGATAAGGATTGAGAAGCCATTTCGGTGCTGCCAGGGTCACCGACCGGTATGGCCACCAAACTGTCTAACCAAGCCCCCATATTCGGCCGCGCAATTGCGGGTTATCGTCGATACGTGTACGAGGGGCCGGTTATAGATGCGCATACGCACCCCATGCTTGGCCTAGGCGACCAGATCGTCGCCGCCGCCCATTCACCGGAGGCATACCGCTCGCTCGTGAGCGGCACGCAGGTCAGCAGGGCGGCCGCCCTTACGATAGCCCCGGCTGGTGACCTGGGATTGACCCGTGCCAGGAACGACGCGGTGCTCGGGCTCGCCGAAGAGTCCGACGGCTTCTTCTACTCCGTCTGCTCGGTTCATCCGGGCGACGACACGAAAGCCCTCGAAGAGGTCGACCGGGTGGCACGGGCAGGTGCCGCATGGCTCAAGCTGCACCCGAACACACAGCAGCTCGACGTTGCCGACTCATCCGTCGTTGCCGTGGTGGCGAAGGCCGCGGAGCACGGGATGCCCGTCCTCTTCGACGCGTATTCGCCGTGGGATGCCAACCAGCCCGGAAAGTTCGTTGATCTCGTGATGGCAGTGCCCGAGGCGAAGCTCATCCTCGCCCACGCGCACGGCCCCGGGTTCCCGCAGCTCCTCGTCTACGACATTCTCGCGCGCTATCCGTGGTGGCAGCGGCGCGTCTGGTTCGACATTTCGGCGACCGGACCGCTCCTGGCGGACAGCCCGTTCGCGGAGCAGTTCACCTGGGTGCTCCGCAGGATCGGCACCGACCGGGTGGTATTCGGCAGCGATTACCCGATTGATGATCCAGTGGATGCCATCCGTGCTGTCGCAGCCCTCGGTTTCACGGTCGAGGAGCAGGCCGCGATCCTGCACGATAACGCCGCCGCGCTGCTTGGCGATCGACGCGACTGACGGTCACGGGCGTGCGGCGTACCGTTTGATGTGTGCTGACCTTCGATGACGTGGCCCGGATCGCGGGTGAACTGCCCGAGGTAACGGAGGGCCAAGAGAAGTTCCGCGGACACCGCGACTGGCGGGTCGGCGGGAAGGGGTTCGCCTGGGAGCGCCCGTTCAGCAAGGCGGACATCAAGCGATACGGCGACGAGCAGCCGCCGCAGGGGCCGATCCTGGCCATCCGCACCGCCGACCTTGAGGAAAAAGAGGCCATCCTGGGCGCCGGCACGCCTGGATTCTTCACCATCCCGCACTTCAGTAACTATCCCGCCTACCTCGTCGAACTGGACGTGGTCACGGCGGAGGACCTGCGGGAGGCGCTCACCGACGGCTGGCTCTCCCAGGCACCGCGCGAACTCGCCGAGCGGTTCCTCAACCGGGGCTGATCAGCCAGCCGGCAGGCCCTGCCACGTGCCCGCCGCCCGCAATGCCACCACATCGCGGTGCCATCGCGGCTGCCGGCCATGCAGGCCCAGGGTCGTGCGCGGGGCAGACAGGCCATGCCGCGCAGAGCGTCTCCATGCGCGAGTCCCGGGCGTCACCGATGATCTTGTCCATATGTTGAGACAGATTAGACCAATATATAAGACAAGCATAGGATGGACGGCATGGCAGACGTCTACACACACGGTCATCACGAGTCAGTACTGCGATCGCACCGGTGGCGCACCGCCGAGAACTCCGCCGCCTACCTGCTGCCGCACCTCGCCGCGGATGCGAAGATCCTCGACGTCGGCTGCGGCCCCGGGACGATCACCGCGGGCCTCGCGGACCGGGTTCCAGACGGTCACGTCACCGGCATCGACGCGGCAGCGGAGATCGTCGAGCAGGCGCGTGAGGTCACCGGCGACCGGACCAACCTCGACTTCACAACCGGTGACGTCTACGCGCTTGGCTACCAGGACGGCACCTTCGACGTAGTCCACGCTCACCAGGTGCTCCAGCACCTTGGTGACCCGGTCAAGGCGCTGCGTGAGATGCGCAGGGTGACCAAGCCAGGCGGCCTGGTCGCGGCCCGGGACGCTGACTTCGGCGGCATGATCTGGTACCCGGAGCTGCCCGTGCTCGACGAGTGGCTTCCGTTCTACCAGAAGGTGGCCCGGGCCAACGGCGGCGAACCCGACGGCGGGCGGCACCTGCACGTCTGGGCCAGGGAAGCGGGCCTGGCGGACATCACGTGCTCCTCGTCCACCTGGACCTACGCGACTGAAACAGAGCGAGCCTGGTGGGGCGGTCTGTGGGCCGACCGCACGCTGAAGTCGAGCTTCGCGGAGACAGCGCTGGCGGGGGGCCACGGCACGGTGGACGACCTTGAGCGGATCGCCGACGGCTGGCGTGCCTGGGCTGCCGACGAGGACGGCTGGTTCCTCGTACCCAACGCCGAGATCCTCTGCCGCGCTGGCTAACTGGGGTCGTACACCAAAGGCGGCGGGCCGCACATTGGCGGCCCGCCGCTAGGCAACAGCGCCTGCCCGGCCTACGGTCGGTTCATGGGCAGCTACGAGGACGCCTTCCGCCGCTCCCTCGATGATCCCGAGGGTTTCTGGGCCGAGGCCGCGCGAGCCATCGACTGGTATACGGAGCCGGATACCATCCTGGACGACAGCAACCCGCCCTTCTACCGCTGGTATCCCGGCGGGACGCTGAACACTTGCCACAACGCTCTCGACCGGCACGTCAATAACGGGCGCGGCAGCCAGTTGGCGCTGGTCTACGACTCCCCGGTCACCGGCAGCACGCGCGGCTACACCTTCACCGAATTGCGGGACGAGACGGCACGGTTCGCCGGCGTGCTGCAAAGCCTCGGCGTGGCCAAGGGCGACCGGGTAGTCATCTACATGCCGATGATTCCCGAGGCGGTAACGGCGATGCTTGCCTGCGCTCGGCTCGGCGCTGTCCACTCCGTGGTGTTCGGCGGATTCGCGCCGCATGAGCTCGCTGTCCGCATCGATGACGCCAAGCCGAAGCTGATCGTCTCCGCATCCTGCGGCATCGAGGTCCAGCGAGTGATCCAGTACAAGCCGATCCTCGAGGCAGCGATCGACGAGGCCGGACACAAGCCGGACCACACGATCATCGTGCAGCGCCCGCAAGCGCCTGCCGCCTTGGGCGAGAGGGACCTCGACTGGCACGACCTGATGGCCGCGAACCCGGCGCCATCCGCCTGCGTCGCGGTCGATGCAACTGACCCGCTCTACATCCTCTACACCTCAGGCACCACCGGAAAGCCCAAGGGCGTGGTCCGGGATAACGGCGGCCATGCGGTGGCGCTTGCCTGGTCGATGGCGAACATCTACGACACCCACGCGGGCGAGGTCTTCTGGGCAGCCTCTGACATCGGCTGGGTGGTCGGCCATTCCTACATCGTCTACGCGCCGCTGCTGGCCGGATGCACCACGATCTTGTACGAGGGCAAGCCGGTCGGCACCCCGGACGCTGGGGCGTACTGGCGGGTCATCGCCGAGCACAAGGTCAAGACGCTCTTCACCGCCCCGACGGGCTTCCGCGCGATCCGGAAGGAAGACCCGGACGGCAAGCTGAAGCAAGACCACGATCTGAGCGATTTCAGGTACCTGTTCCTGGCCGGCGAGCGCCTCGACCCGGAGACATACCGCTGGGCGGGCGAGATCCTGAACGTCCCGGTCATCGACCACTGGTGGCAGACGGAGACTGGCTGGGCCGTTGCCGCCGACCCCATGGGCCTGGACCCGAAGCCGACCAAGCCAGGCTCGCCGACGCTGCCTGTCCCCGGATACGACGTGCGGATCCTGGATGAGGACGGCACCGAGGCGGCCACCGGCGAAACCGGGAACATCGCGATCAAGCTGCCGCTGCCCCCGTCCTGCCTGCCCACGCTGTGGCACAACGACGAGGGCTTTATCGGCTCCTACCTCTCCCGCTACCCCGGTTACTACCTCACCGGAGACGGCGGTTTCCGGGACGAAGACGGTTATCTCTACGTTATGGGGCGCATCGACGACGTCATCAACGTCGCCGGCCACCGCCTCTCGACGGGGCAGATGGAGGAGGTCCTGGCCAGCCACCCGGCTGTCGCCGAGTGTGCGGTCTTCGGCGTCAACGATGCTCTCAAGGGCGAGGTGCCGCGGGGCTTCGTGGTCCTGAAGGCCGGGGTGACCGCCGACCAGAGCGTGCTGGCGGCGGAACTCGCCCAGATGATCCGTGACCGCATCGGCCCGATCGCCACGCTGAGCCGCCTGGACGTCGTCCCCGGCCTGCCCAAGACGCGCTCCGGCAAGATTCTCCGCAAGACAATGCGAGGGATTGCCAACGGAAAGGACGAGCCCGTCCCCTCCACCATCGATGACGTGCAGGTCCTCGAGGGCTTGCGTCCTATTCTTCTTCCGAACGGTCCCGTGTGATACGCCTCAGCGCCATGCCGAGCTGCTGAGCCAGCCGGGCCCTTTCGGCGGAAACTTCGGCGAGGCGCACGGCGAGCTCGTCACGCTGCCGGATGGCCTCGGCGAGCTGCTGCTCAAGCTCAATGATCCGCCGGATGGCGGGCATGGTCATGCCCTCGTCTGCCATCGTCGCGACCTGCTGGATGATGCGGATCTCGACGCGGGTGTAGCGACGCTGACCGCCGGTCGATCGCTGCGGCGAGACCACCCGGAGCTGGTCGCAGCGGCGCAGGAAGGCTTGCTTGAGCGAGAGCATCTCCGCGACCTGACCGACTGTGAACAGCGGCACGTTCTCGTCGTCGAATGCTTCCACGTCTCTCACCTCCCAGCCGAATGTTAAGCGGCCAGCGGTGCATCAGTCGCCCCGCTGGCCGCTCGCTTGCGCAATGAGTTACTTCGCCAGCTCCTTGGCGGTGCCAACCGCGATCTTGCGCGGCTTGGCCTCCTCGCGAACCGGGATGCGGATCTCGAGCACGCCATCGTGGTTGGACGCCTCGATCGCGTCGGCGTCGAGGTTGTCGCCCAGCCGGACACGACGGGTGAAGCTGCCGGTCAGCCGCTCGCGGACGACCGGGTTCTCGCCCTCGGTGCTGGTCTCCTCGCGGCTCGCGCTGACGGTGAGCACACCGCGGTCGACCGTTACGTCGATCTTCTCCGGGTCAACGCCGGGGACGTCGAAGCGGAGCACGAGCTCGCCGTCGCGCCGGATGGTGTCCATTGGGAGCGCCGGCGCGTAGCCGGTGCCGAAGCCGTTGCCGAACGCGCGCCGGACGACGCGGTCGAAGTCCCGGCTGATCGGGTCGAGAGTCGTCAGGTACATCGCTACCTCCTGGGAGGGCTGCCACCCCTGTGGTCTCGCCCTACGGTCGTAAGAAACTTACAACTCAAGTTATATATTCACTTCATATCTCATGTCAAGTTAGTTGCCAGCTGGCTGATACGGAGCGGTCGGCAACGGCTTCCGACGGGGGCTACTCTCAAGTCATGGCAATTCGTGGCATCCGGCTGTTCGGCGACCCGATACTCAAGACCGCGGCCGATCCCGTCAGGGACTTCGACAAGCAGCTGCGCAACCTGGTCAAGGACCTGACCGAGACGCTCGACGACGCGCAGGGCGCGGGGCTCGCGGCTCCGCAGATCGGCGTCGGGCTACGGGTGTTCGCCTACGCGGTGGGCGGCGAGCGCGGCTACCTGGTCAACCCGGAGCTGGACTTCCCGGACGACGAGGAGCAAGACGGCGAAGAGGGGTGCCTGTCCTTCCCCGGCATCTACTACGACGTGAAGCGCCGCCTGAACACGGTGGCCCGCGGCTTCACCGACCGCGGTGACCCGGTTCAGGTGGTCGGCACGGAGGTGCTCGCCCGGTGCCTCCAGCACGAGACCGACCATCTGGACGGCGTCCTCTTCATCGACCGGATGGATCAGGCCACGCGGAAGCAGGCCATGAAGGCGATCAGGGAATCGAACTGGGACGGGCCGGTGAAGTTGAGCCCGCACCGGATGACCGACCGCATATTCTGACAACTGGCGCGGTAGTCCGCGCTCCCGAATAGGACACAGGAAGCGCCTGCAACGGAGCCCAGTGGGGTATCAAGCTCGTAACGATCCCTTCATCTGAGGCGGGTAGCTTCCCTGCGGGAATCCAGCTACGCGGGAGGAATGCCAATATGTCGCGAACGGTGTCCGGCGGAGGAGTGCCCGAGTGGCCGCAGGACCCGGATCGCGCCTACGGTCAGTACGACGGCGGTTACCGCGACGGGTTCGACCAGCAGGGATACGGCCAGCCGTACGGCGGCCAGGACTATCCCGGATATGGCCCGCAGGCCAACGGCCAGGGGTACCAGGACCTCGGGCAGGGTTGGGGCCAGCAGGGTTACGGCCAGCAGAATTACGGTCAGCCGGGTAATGGCGCGCATGGCTACGGCCCGGAGGATACGCAGGGTTATAACCCGCCGGGATACAGCGCCCAGGATCTGCCCTATACCGGTCGCCCCACTGCGGCCGACTCCGCCCTCGGCCTGCCGCCCGCCCGTAAGGGGCGGTTCCGCCGCACCCGGAGGTTCTTCCGCAGGACCAGCGTGCGGATCATCTCCGCGGCGCTCGCCGTCTTCCTGCTCATCGTGATGTTCTCCGCCGGGCAGGCGGCATTCAAGAACAACGGCCAGGGCTTCTCGGCCAACCTGGCCGAATGGGCCCGCGACCATTACCTCGGCCCGGTCGTTACCTTCGGCGAGTGGCTGTCGTACAACCCGCCGCCGAAGGGCGGCAAGCCGTCTTTCTCGCTCGCTGTGCCCAAGGGCGAGTCGGTGACCTCCCCGTCCGCCAAGAAAAAGCACGGTTTCGTGGCCGACATCCCGGCCACACTGAAGTCCCTGGCGGGCTCGCCGCTGCCCGGTGAGGGCCAATGGCGGGTGGTGGAAAAGGTCCACGGGCAGCCAGCGATCTTCACCACGTTCTTGCGGGATGCGACCTACACATCAGAAGTCAACGGGGTCGCGTCGATGGACCAGCGGCTGGTCAAGTTCCAGCTGCACCCGGGCTCCGAGGACCCGGGCCCTGGTGACTGGGGTGCGTGGGGTGCCACATACATCGCGCCTGGTGCCCGGACCGGGCTCGTCGCCACGTTCAACGGTGGCTTCAAGCTCAATTCGGCACAGGGCGGGTTCTACCTGAACGGTCACTACGATGGCTCGCTCGTCAACGGCGCGGCATCGATCGTCTACTACAAGAACGGCACTATGAAGATCGGCCAGTGGGGCCGCGACTTCAGGATGAACTCGTCGATCGAGGGCGTCAGGCAGAACCTCAAGCTCCTCGTGGACCACGGCAAGGTGGCAGCCGACGCGAACTCGGACGTGCTGAGCAACTGGGGCGCCACGCTCGGCGGTGGCTACTTCGTATGGCGTTCCGGTATCGGCATAACCGCGGACCACCGGATCATCTTCGTCTACGGACCCGCACTCGACGCCCAGGACCTGGCCCAGCTGCTGCAGCGGGCAGGCGCAGTCGAGGGCATGCAGATGGACATCAACCCGTTCTGGATGAAGTACGAGTACTACACGGTGCACGGCAACGCGGCCGATCCGGTGCCGACTAACCTGCTGCCGACGCAGCAGCAGTCCGCCTACAGCTACTACTCGCCCTACACCCGCGACTTCACGGCGGTCTACGCGCGGTGACAATCGACAAGTCGCTGGCCCCGGGCGAGGAAACGGGGCCGCAGCCCTCCGTCCCCGCCGCGGTCGCCGTCAGCGCCTCACCGGCCCGGTGGGTCACAGCTGTCATCGCCACTACCAGGCCCCGGCAGTGGCCGAAGAACCTGCTGGTATTCGCGGCCCCGCTGGCGGGCGCCTCGCTTGGCAGGAACGACGGCTTCGGCTATGCGCTGCTCGCGATGCTCGCGTTCGGCTGCGCGTCGGCGGCGGTCTACTTCGTCAACGACGTGGTGGACGTGGAACGGGACCGGCGGCACCCGGTGAAGCGGAATCGTCCGATCGCATCCGGTACGCTGCCCGAGCAGCACGCGATCGTGCTCGCGATCATTGCGGCGCTCTTCGCGGTCGGGGTCGGCCTGGCTATCCGCGAGCCGCTGCTGGTCTTGACGGCATCGGCGTACCTATGCTCGTCGTTTCTGTACTCGTTCAAGTTCAAGCACGTCGCCTATGTCGAGATGCTGATCGTGGCGGCCGGGTTCCTGCTCCGGGTGCTCGGCGGCGCGGCGGCAACGCACGTGCGGCCGTCCATCTGGTTCCTGCTGGTGTGCGGCCTTGGCGCACTTGGCGTAGCGGTTGCCAAGCGCTACACCGAACTGACCAGCCTGGGTAAGGACGCCGTCCGGCACCGCCCGGTGATGCGCTGGTACCGGCCGGGACCGCTGCGGATCGGGCAGCTCGTCGTCGGGGTCGGCATGCTGGCCACCTACCTCATGTGGGCAGTGACAGAGACGCCCTCCTCGCGACCCTGGCACCTGCTGTCCGCGGTGCCGCTCGCCGCGGCGCTTGCCTGGTTCGGCGTGCTGACCGCTCGCCGCACCGTCCGCCCGGTGGAAGACCTCATCCTGCGCGACCCGGTCATGCTGTGCTGCGAGGCGCTCTGGCTGATCCTGTTCTGCGTCGGCCTGTACGTGGCGTGATGGAGGAAGAAGCAAATGCGCATTCTGCTGCTCGGCGGCACCAGTGAGATCGGCCTTGCCATCCTGTCGGCCCTCACTCTCCCGCCCGACGCGGAGGTGATCCTGGCCGGCCGCGACCAGCAGCGGCTCGAGGCGGCCGGCAAATCGCTGAACCGGCCGGTCACGGTAGCCAGGTACGACGCGATGGATCCCGGTACGCATCAGGCGTTCGCCGACCAGGTGTGCGCGGCCGGAGTACCCGACCTGGTAATCGCCGCGACCGGCGTGCTGATCCCGCAGGAACGGGCCGAAGCTGACGTGCGGCTGGCCGCCACCATGATCGAGACGAACTTCACCGGGCACGTGACGGCGCTGCTCGCCTTCGGTGAGGCGATGCGGAAGCGCGGAACCGGCACGATCGTGGTGCTGTCCTCGGTGGCGGCAGTACGGCCACGCAAGTTCAACTCGGTGTACGGCGCGACTAAGGCGGCGCTTGACGCGTTCGCCCGCGGCTACGCCGACTCGCTGCACGGCACCGGCGTGCGGGTGCTGCTCGTTCGTCCGGGATTCGTGATCGGCCGGATGACCGAGGGGATGGCCCCCGCCCCGCTCGCGACGACGCCGGAGGCGGTCGGCGCGGCCGTGGCGAGCGCCCTAGGCAAATCAGCGAGGGGCGGGTCCAAGTCCGTCGTCTGGGTGCCGGCCCCGCTGGTCGGGGTGGCGACCGTGATGAAAATGATTCCGCGCCCGTTGTGGCGGCGGCTCAAGAACTGACCACCACCGAGCGCACATATCAGCGCTGGCTATGCTCCCGCTCGGTTCCCTCTGAACTCGCCTCGTCGCAGTGGTATGCCGGGTTTCCGCGGGTAGATTCCAGACCTGTGCGAGTGCTTGTAGGGGTGGCCGACGATACCCTCGGTGACGTGATCGCCGACGGGCTGTCTCGTTGCGGCTACGTGATTGACCTGATGTCCGACGGCCAGTCGGTGCTCCGGTACAGCCGGTGCTACGAGTACGCGGTCACCGTGCTTGACTGGCTGATCCCCGGCGTGCCCGCCATCGACGTGGTGCGGCGGCTCCGTCGCCGCGGGGTGCAGACCCCGATGCTGCTGACCAGCGGCAAGGACGCGCCGGAGGACCGGGTGGCCGGCCTGGATGCCGGAGCCGATGACTTCCTCGTGGCGCCGTTCGATGTCGAGGAGCTGCTGGCCAGGCTGCGCGCCCTGCAGCGCCGCCCGCCCCAGTTGCTGCCGTCCCGGCTGGCCGTCGGCGATCTTGAGTGCGACCCGGCCTCCCGCGAGGTCCGGTTCGGCGACTGCAAGCCGACGCTGACCCTGACGGAGCTGTCTATCCTGGAGACGCTGATGCGCTTCTCGCCGGCCGTGGCGGGCCGCCGCCAGATCGCGCAGCATGTCTGGGCCAACGAGGCTGACCCATTCTCCTCGAACACGATCGACGTTCACTTGGCGCGGCTCCGCGCCAAGCTCAGCGGCGCGAGCGCGCGGATCGAAACCGTACGCGGCATCGGCTACCGCATCGTCGCCGCGTAGCAGGCAGATCTAGCGAGGCGGCGCGGACGTTATTTCGCGGTGATGCGGGTGCCGAAGTCTCCGCCTTCACAGTTGTCCTCCGGGGGGACGACCCCCCGTACCCCCCGATGCGCGCCCGATGGCGTCCGCCATCGTATCGGGCGCGCGGACGTCACTTCGCGGTGATGCGGGTGCCGAAGTCTCCGCCTTCACAGATTGAGCGCATCACGCCGACAGCGGCGACGTCGAAGACGTGCATGGTGAGCGCCTGCTCGTTCGCGAGCACGAATGCGCTGGTGTCCATGATCCGGATGTCCGCCGCGAGGGCCTCTTCGTAGGTGAGGGTGGTGTACCGCTTGGCGTTCGGGTTGATCTTCGGATCAGAGTCGTAGACGCCGTCCACCCCGTGCTTAGCAACGAGCAGCGCGTCGGCGTCGAGCTCAAGCGCCCGCTGCACGGCGGGGTAGTCGGTGGTCACGTATGGCTGGCCGATGCCGCCGGCCAGCACGACGATGAAGCCGCGCTCTAGGTGGTAAACCGCCTTCAGCCGGATGAACGGCTCGGCGACGCTGTGGATCGGCACCGCCGTCATCACCCGGACATCCGTTTCGGTCCGGGCGGTGAGCGCGCCGCGGAGCATGAGCGCGTTCATCACCGTGCCCAGCATCCCGATGTTGTCCGCCTCGGCCCGGCTGATGCCCCAGCCTTCGGCCATCCGGCCACGGAAGTAGTTGCCGCCGCCGACGACGACGGCGACCTGGACACCGAGGTCATGGACCGAGAGGACCTCGTCCGCGACACGGGCGAGGCTGGCAGGGTCGACACCGGTTCCCGAGGTGCCGGACAGGGCCTCGCCGCTGAGCTTGACCACCACTCTCTTGTACCGCGGCACCGTAAGACCCCCTCCCGGCTAAGTTGTCTGAGCAAACGGTATCAGCTAACCCCTTGGCGTCGGCCCAGCGGCGCAGCACGCTGATGTCGGCGATGAACCGCACCCGGCCACCGGGAGCCCATCGCCGTGCGGTCTCTGCCAGGCACGATCCGATTAGGCCAGCCGTCTCGGTCGCCCGTTCAGCCGGGACGTGCACGAGCAGTTCGTCGTGCAGGCACAGCACGATCTGCGCGCCTAGGGGAGCGGCCCTCGCGCGGACGGTAACCGCCCACATCTTGAAGAGCTCGGCGGCGGCGCCCTGGATGAGCGCGTTGCGCCCGTACCGGCCGCGCGCGGCCCTGGTGGCCCGCGATTCCGTGGCCGCTGGACCCGCTGCGGCTGGGCTCGCTGCGGCTGGGTCGCCGCCTGACATCCGGATACGCCGCCCGCCATACGTGCGCAGGTCCTGCCCGGCCCGCGCGGACCGGTCGGCGGCGTCGAGGTAGGCCATCGCGACCGGATAGCTGCCCCGCATCCGTCGCCCGGCTTCGCCGCCGTGCCCGGTGGTCTGCCCGTACATGGCGGCGATCATCGCGACCTTCGCGGTGGGCCGGTCGACGCCTAGCTCGGCTGCGACCGGCAGGTACAGGTCATCGGCGGCAGTGGCGGCTGCCAGCGCGGCGTCACCGGAGACAGCGGCGAGCACCCTGGGCTCGATCTGCCCAAGGTCGGCGCGGACGAGCATGTGCCCGTCCGCGGCGCACACGGCCTGCCGGAGCACGGCCGGCATGTTATGCAGCCCGCTGGACGCGGTCATCCGCCCGGCTGCCCCGTCGCACCCGGTCCACGAGCCGCGGAGCCGCCCGTCGGCGCCCAGGTGCTCGTCCAGCCAGCCGTATCCGTAGGTGGTGGCGATCCGCTCCGCCTTGCGCCAGTCGAGCAGCGCGGCGACCAGCGGTGAACGCTCCCGGTGCTCTTCAAGCCGCCAGGCGCGAGTGTCGGGCACGTCGACGCCGGCCGCCGCCAGCAGCGTCCGCACTTGCGCGGGGGAGCGCAGGTCGGTGGTCACTCCGGCGGGTGCGTGTTCGAGTACGCGCCCGTCCCGGGCCGCGCGGATGGCGATGGCGTCCGCCGCGTCGTGTGGACGCCGTCCGACGATCCCGGTGAGAAGCTGCTCGGCGGCGGCCCGGTCGACCGGTAGACCGTCCGCGGCAAGCTCCGCACAGAGCAATTCCGCCGTCGACTCCGAACGGGCCGTCGCGATCGCGATCCCTTCGCCGTGCCCGGCACCCCCCTCTCCGGCAAGCCCACCCTCGGCAAGCAGTGCTCGCTGGAGCCGCGCGGCCTCGAGCGCTTTCGCCGCACCGAAAGGCTCCCGGTCGGCAGCGTCGGCGACCGTGCTGAACAGATCAGGCTCGCCGCTGGCCGGCGGGGCGATTTCCCCCGGCGGCGTCCCCTGCAGACACGCCCACGCGTATCCGGGGTCCGCTCGCCATCCGCCGAACAGCAGCCGGTGCACCGCCGACACGTCCCAGCAGGTCTGCAGGCGTACTCCCCGCGCGACGAGCCGCTGCGCGCTGTCTTGAGACCAGGTGACCCAGCGCGGCCTGACCTCCTGGTCCGCGCGGCTGATCTCCGCCATGCTGACCGGGAACTCGCTGTCCGCCACAGCGACGGTGCCCGTAGCGTCACCAGGCTCATGAATACCGCTGGTAACGAGCCCGACAAGGTCCCCGGGCCTGGTGCCTGCCCGCTGAAGCATCGCAACGAGGTCGCCCACGCACCAATTATCGCGCGACTCATCGAACATGGTGGCGGATCGGGGAGGTGAGCATGCGAGCGCCTGGCCCGGTTGGACGGGGGAATGGTCCGGGCCAGGCGCCGCTGCGCCCGGACGGCCGGGGAAACCTGCCGGGCGCGAGCCGGGCGGTAGGAGCGGGAACTCACCGCCTGGCGGCTTAAGTTACTGAGCGTACCCCACGTCATGAGCTTATTGACTCATCACTAGATTAGCGCGTGCACGTTCGTTATGCTCGTGCGCTCTCGGTAAGCTGAGCGAGAACCTCATCGTGCAAATGCCCATTTGTACAGACAACACTGCCCCCATCGGGTGCCGCCACACCTTCGAGGCTGGTGAAACGACCGCCCGCCTCTTGGACAATCACCTGGAGGGCGGCGAGGTCCCAGAGCGACACGTCGGGTTCCGCGGAGATGTCGACCGCGCCCTCGGCGACCAGCATGTGGGACCAGAAATCGCCGAACGCTCGGGTCCGCCAGACGGACCTGGCGAGCGACAGGAAGCCGTCGAGGCGGCCGGCCTCCGCCCAGCCGCCGATTCCGGAGAACGAGAACGACGCGTCGGAGAGCTCGGTGACCCCAGAGACCTGGCAGCGCGTGGCCTTCGTCAGCGACCGCCCGGTCCAGGCTCCGCCGCCGGCCGCCGCCCACCAGCGGCGTCCCAGCGCGGGCGCGGTGACCACGCCGACCACGACCTCGTCGCCGTCCATCAGCCCGATGAGAGTGGCCCAGACTGGCACACCGCGGACGTAGTTCTTAGTCGCGTCGATCGGGTCGATGATCCAGCGCCTGGGGCCGATGCCGGTCTGGCCGGTCTCCTCGCCGAGCACCGCGTCGCGCGGCCGTGACCTGCGCAGGATGTTCCTGATGGACTCCTCGGTGGCGCGATCGGCGTCGGAGACGGGCGTCAGGTCGGGCTTGGTCTCGACCCGCAAGTCAAGCGCCTTGAACCGCCTGGTCGTGATGTCATCGGCGGCATCAGCCAGGACGTGCGCGAACCGCAGGTCGTCATCGTAGCTTCCCACCTGCGAAACGCTACCAAGAAGCCGTGCCCTTGAGGGAGTTCACGAGCCGTGATAACGCAACCTCGCGTCGCGTGTCGCGGAAATGGCCGACTTCCCGGCCCTCACGCCGGGGTGGCGAAGGTCATTTGATGCCGGTCACCAGCCGGCGCAACGAGTCCAGGCGCGGTTGGGCGTCGTGGCCGGCGGCCCAGTCGTCCAGCGCGCAGCCCTCAGACAGGTGATCACAGCCCGGGGGACAGGCCGCCGTTCCCCCGACCAGGTCGCCGAACGCCTCGACGATCCGGTCGACGCTCACGTGGCCAAGGCCGAAGCCGCGTACGCCCGGGGTGTCGATCAGCCAGCCGGGGTCGCCCCTGCGGCCGCCTTCGCGGGCAGGCAGCCGGAGCGCGACGGCAGAGGACGAGGTGTGCCGGCCCTTGCCGGTCACCGCGTTGACCCGGCCCACCGCCCGGCCAGCATCCGGAATGAGCTCGTTCACCAGCGATGACTTGCCGACCCCGGACTGGCCGATGAGCACGCTTACCCGGCCTTCGAGCGCCTTGCGGAGCCGGGCGAGGGTCTGCTCGGGCAGCGGCTGCCGGGTGGTCAGCATGGGGATGTCTAGCGGGCGGTAGAAGGCCCGCAGCTTGCGCGGGGAAGCCAAGTCGGACTTGGTTAGCAGGAGCAGCGGGTCAAGGCCCGCATCGTAGGCGGCGACCAGGCACCTGTCGATGAACCGTGTCTTCGGGTCGGGATCGGCGAGCGCGGCGACGATCACCATCTGATCCGCGTTCGCGACGACGATCCGCTCAAGCGGGTCCGTGTCGTCTGGGGAGCGTCGCAGCACGCTGGTCCGCTCCTCGACCCGGACGATCCGCGCCAGCGTCCCCGCCGCCCCTGACGTGTCGCCGGCCAGCGCCACCCGGTCACCGACCACGATCGAGCCGCGGCCAAGCTCGCGGGCCTTCATCGCGGTCACCAGGCGCTCGCCGGGGGAGTCCCCGTCGGCCTCCCAGTCGAGGAGGCACCCGTACCGGCCCCGGTCCACGCTGACGACGAATGCCTCCGGCGCCGTTTCATGTGCCGGACGGCGCCGGGTACGCGGCCGGGAGCCGCGCCCCGCGCGGACCCGGATGTCGTCCTCGTCGAGGTACGCCGACCGCTGTCTCAGGGCGTCGGCTCCCCAGTTCCGCCCGAGGCAACCAGACGTCCCCAGAATTCCGTGAATTCCGGGAATGTCTTGCCAACGGTGGCAACGTTCAGGATGTCGATCCCCGGGACGGCGAGGCCGAGCACTGCTCCGGCCATCACCATGCGGTGGTCGTTGTAGCTGTCCCAGGCGTGGCCGGCTGGCACCCGCAGCGGGCGCGGCCGGATCGTGATGCTGTCCTCGGTCTCGGTGACGTCGCCACCGATCGCGTCGAGCTCCTTGGCGATCGCGGCGAGCCGGTCCGTCTCCTGGAGCCTGATGTGGCCGACTCCGGTGAGCACCGACGGGCCGTCGGCCAGCGCCGCCACTGCGGCCAGCGGCAGGCACAGCTCCGGGACGTCGCGCAGGTCGGCCTCGATCCCGCCGATGGTGCCAGATCCGGTGATCGTCAGGCCATCCTCGCTCAGTGAGTGCGAGGCGCCGATCATGGTCAGCACCTGGAGGATGGCGTCCGCCGCCTGCAGGCTGTCGGCTGGCCAGTCTGCGATGGTGACCGTGCCGCCGGTGACCAGCGCTGCCGCGAGGAAGGGTCCGGCGTTGGACAGATCGGGCTCGACGGTGAAGTCGCCGAGGCGCAGCGAAGCCGGCCGTACCCGCCAGAAGTCGGGCCTGTCTCCAACCCCGACTTCAACCTCCGCCCCCGCGTCACGCAGCATCCGCACGGTCATCTCGATGTGCGGCAGTGATGGCACCGGCGGACCCTCGTGCCGCACGGCGACGCCTTCGGTGAAACGGGGCGCGGCGAGTAGCAGTCCGGAAACGAGCTGCGAGGAGCTGGACGCGTCAAGCGTCACCGCGCCGCCCCTGACCGACCCGGAACCGCGGATCGTGAACGGCAGCGCGCCGCGCTCGTCGTCGTCGATCGTCACCCCGAGCGTGCGCAGCGCGGACAGCAGTGCACCGACCGGCCGTTCCCTGGCCCGTGGATCGCCGTCGAACGCGACCTGCGCCGGCGATAGCGCCGCCACGGCCGGCAGGAATCGCATGACCGTTCCGGCGTTGCCCACGTCGACGCTGACCGCGGTGCCAGCTGCGAGGGAGCCGGGGGTGATCGCGAGGTCCGTTCCCTCTCCCTCGATGGTGCAGCCGAGGACGCGCAGCGCAGCGATGGCGAGGGATGTGTCGCGAGCCTTCAGCACACCGCGCAGCACCGACGGCGCGTCGCTGAGCGCGGCCAGCAAGAGGGCGCGGTTAGTGATCGATTTCGAACCGGGCAGCCGCAGGGTGGCACCCACCGGCCCGCGCGCCACCGGGGCGCGCCAGCGTCCTGACTCCATACCCTTGAGGTTACCGGCGTTTGGCGATGCGGTTTTCCGGTTAAGAAGGCTTCAATCCGGTTCCTACCTGTCGATAAGGGAAGGGCGTATGTGCGGCCGGTTCGTTTCAGCGCGCAAGCGGCTTGAGCTCCTTGAAGAGTTCGCCGCGCAGCGCGACGCCGTGCCTGCGGACCGTGACCCCGACTACAACGTGGCGCCGACGAAGCGCATCTATGCGGTGCTCAACCACAAGGAAGAGCGGGAACTACGCCTAGTCCGGTGGGGTCTGGTGCCGTCCTGGGCGAAGGACAAGACGGGCGGTGCCCGGCTGATCAACGCTCCGTCGGAGACGGTCGCCAGCAAACCGTCTTTCCGCGCCGCCTTCGCGAAGCGTCGCTGCCTCATTCCGGCTGACGGCTATTACGAGTGGCAGACGATCGACAAGGTCAAGCAGCCTTACTACATCTACCGAACGGACGGGGGCATTCTCGCCTTCGCCGGCCTGTACGAGCTGTGGCGGGACGCGGCGCTGCCCGACGATCACGAGGACGCCTGGTACTGGTCCGCGACGATCATCACCACGCAGGCCACCGATGAGATCGGCCAGATCCACGACCGCACGCCGATGGTCATCGCGCCGGAGAACTGGACCGACTGGCTCGATCCGGCTAACCACGAAAAAGAGCTGCTGCTCACGACCATGCGTCCCGCGATGGCGGGGCCCGGCGGCCTAACGTCGCATCGTGTCGCGACCGCCGTCAACTCTGTGCGGAACAACGGCCCGGACCTGATCGAGCCCCTTGGCGACCCGGAGCGGCCCGGCCTTTTCTGAACCCCTTCCTCCCAAGCCCCCGAGGATCACCGATGGAGATCAGCGTTGCCCGTCATCGCCTTGAGGAAATGCGCGCCGACCTGGACAGGACGGTCTCGGTACTACGAGGTGAACATCACCTCGTCCGGGGTGGTGACGCGGAGCCGGGAGATGCGGGCGCGAACCTGACTGAGTCGGATAGGAACGCGGCGGCGGTGCTGGCGGCGCTCACGCAGCGGGCGGAGATACTCGCGGCGCTCGCGCGGATAGACGCTGGCAGCTACGGCCGCTGCGTGGATTGCGGCAACCCGGTCCCTGAAATGCGCCTGGAGGCGCGCCCGGCGACGGCGAGGTGCGTCCCGTGCCAGGCGAAACGTGACAAGAGAAGGCGTTAAAGCTTGACGGCGCTCGCAATCAGCTGAGTTCCGACCGAATCGTCCGAACGGGCCCGTAGCTCCGCCTCTACCAGCTCGCTGAACCGGGCCGGGTCGCGGGCAAGCAGGTAGCTGACCGTCTCCGGGGACAGCACCGTACGCGGCCTGATCCAGCTCACCTCGAGCCCGCACCCGGTGAACAGCTCTCGCAGTTGCTCGGCGCCATAGCAGCGGGTGATGGTGCCGTCCGGCCAGGGGATCAGCACGACATCGGCGTTCGGCACGTCGACGAGGTGCGGCCAGCGGTGCTGCTCGGCTAGTACCGCCATGCCGAAGGTGAGCGAGTCGACGCAGGCGAGCACCCGGCCGCCCGGCCGGAGCACGCGCGCGATCTCATGGACGAGTTGCTCGGCGGCCAGCCGCCGGGAGAGCGTGCCGTCCTCGGCGATCACCCCGTCGGCGCATCCGTCCGCAAGGAACTCAAGTCCGGTGCCGTCAGCGGTGATGGCGGCGAGTCGGCCTACTGTTTCGTATCCGGCGGCCGGCGCTGGCGCCGGCGATTCCGGATCAACGACGCGCACCACGTGATGCCCGGCACAGGCGGCTACCTCCGCCGAGCGCGCCTTCGGCCCGGAGATGTCGATGAGCTGTGTTTGGCCGAGAGGGCGGACCCCTCGGTGGCCCTCCGCATGGGAGGCGACGCGGCCCCCATCCCACGGGGGGACAGCGCCGCCCGGCGGCGAGCATGGCGAGGCTAGCTCATTGAGCCACGCGGTGAGCTGGGCCTGGGCTACGGCGGAATGGAAGTGGGGGTAATCGGCCGCGGGACCGGTGTCCTGCGCGGCGCTTGCAATGGCCTGCACGGGGTGTACTCCTGGCCGGGCGCCCGCTGTTGTGGCGCCTCACGGAACTTACCCTTACCCCGGCTCTGGCGTTCCATCCCTGAAACCGGAATTGCCGGCGGCACTGCGGTGTTGAACGGGTCATGGCTGTCGCCTCACCGCCTAACAAGCCGGATAGCGCCCCAGTTCGTCGCGCTGTATCACGCCGGCCCGTCCCCTGCCAAGCCGGGAGGGTATCCTCTTACGGTTACCGAGAGGGGGTGGGTCCCGTGCCAGAGACGCCGCTAGCGGAGCGCGGAGAGCGCTTCGAGGCAGATGTCATGCCTTACCTGGATCAGCTGTACTCCGCTGCCCTCCGGATGACGCGGAACCCCGCGGATGCCGAGGACCTGGTGCAGGAGACCTTCGCCAAGGCGTATGCGTCCTTCCACCAGTTCCAGCAAGGGACGAACCTGAAGGCGTGGCTCTTCAGGATCCTGACCAATACGTTCATCAATACCTACCGCAAGCGCCAGCGCGAACCGCAGCGGTCGGGTTCTGATGAGGTGGAGGACTGGCAGCTTGCGCGCGCGGCTTCGCACAGTTCGGGGGGACTGAAATCGGCCGAGGCGGAAGCACTGGAAAGGCTTCCTGATTCAGATATCAAGACCGCGCTGCAGACGCTGCCTGAGGAGTTCAGGATCGCGGTGTACCTGGCCGACGTAGAGGGGTTCGCGTATAAGGAAATCGCTGACATCATGGGAACCCCGATAGGTACCGTGATGTCAAGGCTCCACCGCGGCCGCCGCCAGCTGCGAGAGCTGCTCCAGGACTACGCCGCGGATCGCGGCCTGGTCCGGGCGCAAGCCGAGGAGGGCAGGTCATGAGCTGCGGAAACCCGCACGAGACGCCATGTAGCGAGGTACTTGACCGGGTGTACTGGTACCTCGACGGTGAAATGTCCGCCGATGACTGCGAGCACATCAGGCAGCATCTGGAGGAGTGCGGCCCGTGCCTGCGGGAGTTCGGCCTTGAGGAAGCTGTCAAGCGGCTGGTAGCCAAGCACTGCGGATGCGACCCCGCCCCCAGCGACCTCCGCAGCAAGGTGCTGGTGCGAATCAGGCAAGTCCAAGCGGACATTGATACTACCGAATAGCCTTCGCGTCGGTAATCGATCGCTTACGCTGTGTCTGCAATCAGCTTTTAGGTCTCCGCGAATTAGCGCCGTCACGTTATCCTGACATCGACGCCTGCGGCGTAGGCGGTTGTTTGCTTTCCGCGTGAGGGAGGACAGTCCCGATGAGGGCTTCCGGGGTCTCCTGGGGGTAGCGACGGCGATAAGTGCGGTTCAGGTTGACTACGGCTTGCTACGAGGGGGCACCGTGGGCAAGTTGTCGCGCACCGCGTGGCTATATATCGGCTTGGTGGTCGCCCTTGCGGCCGCCGTTGTCGCCTACGGCCCGTATCACGACGTCCCCTGGGGCGAGGTCGTGCCGCTGGGCCTGCTCCTCATAGCCTGCGAGTCGTCCGCGACCCTGCTGAACCCGCGCGGCCTCGCCTGGTCCGCAAACACGATGGCATCGC
>Ga0123356_10001487_pt1 | contig 25826 bp, 16 predicted proteins | sample TergutEmb28metaG_2_FD_92546 | JGI IMG/M metagenome (GOLD analysis project Ga0123356, IMG submission 92546) | Embiratermes neotenicus P3 segment gut microbial communities from Petit-Saut dam, French Guiana - Emb289 P3 | ecosystem: Host-associated > Arthropoda: Insects > Digestive system > Gut ...
CCCGGCAGGGCCCCAGAGGGTGTTTTTTTGGTTACTTTTTTGTCACACAAAAAAGTGACTCGCCGGTAGGCGAAACCTACGGCAGCCGCGCAGCGGAAATGCCCGGGCCGCAGGCCCAGCACCAAAAACCCCCCCCCGGGAGGGCAGAAGAATTGTTTTTAAAAACGGCCGGGCCGCAGGCCCAGCACCCAAAACCCTGCCCGGAGGGCAGAAGAATTGTTTTTAGAAATAGCCCGGGCCGCAGGCCCAAAAAAGCCACCCTCTAAGGCAAAACTTCATCCATAACCTCATAAATAACCGAAGTAGCATAACACCCCGAAGCCAAACTAAATGACAACTCCAGTTGGTCTTCAAAGGCCTTGAAGGAGGCGTCTTCCAGCAAAGCCCGAAAAGGCCGTCGCGCTCCGCGGGCGAGGGGGCCAAGCCGTTTAAAGTGCGCCATAGAAAGCCCGGACTCCGTCAGCAAAGCAGCTTCTTTGGCCGCGGTTTCTCCTTCGGCAAAAGTCATTTTAGGGCCATACATGGGGCCGGTAGGCGACAACTCAAACTGCTCAAACCGAAGCTGGTCTTCACTGGCGTTGCGGCAGACGAATTCGCCGCCGGTTTCATATTTTTTGAGCACGTCTCCTTCAAGTACAGAGAAAAAAGCGCCCTCCTGAAGGCGTTGGTTGAGGAGCTGGTTAAACAGTGCGGACTGGACTGCCGAGAGATACATTTTTCTTTGGAAGGCATTCCACCGCGCCAAGCGCTCCTGTTTGAGCCAAGCAAAGCCGCGGCGGGCGTTGTCCTGTCCGAAACGTTGTTGCCCGAAGAAATTGGGAAACCCTGTTTTCAAAAGTTGCTCAAAACAAAGCACGGCTGCGTCGGGGTTGCTCAGTTGGCGCAGCACCACCACAAAGCGGTTGGCTTTCAAGTGCCCTGTCTTCAACTTATTGCTGTGGCGTTTCATGGAGAGAATGCGCAACTCAGGGTTTGAAAACCCAAGCAAAGCTTCCTGGGCTTGAGCGGGCAGACAAAGCGTTTGGCGGCATACAGCATATTTGTCCTTGAGGCCTGCCCAACTTGCCGACGACTCGGGAAGCTTTGCGGCTTTTTCCAACAAGCTTGCGGCCTCGGGGGTGGTGAGGTTGGTTTTTTCAATTTGGACAAAGAGGTGCTCCCCCTCGCCGCAAGCTTCATAGGCGGGGATTTCTTCGACTCGAAAGTCCTCCGGGCAGGTTTTATGTCGTCCGCTAGAATGGACGAGGGCATATGTGAGGCGGTTATTTTCAGGAAGTTTCATAGCGGGAAGAGTTTATTCCTTTAGCCAAAGCGACACCTTTTTTGTGACTCAAAAACTCGTTTGCCGCCAGCAAATAGGGAAAATGGCATTCCCAAGGGCCTGCTAGGGGGGGTAGGGGGGGTAGGGTAGCCGGAGGTTTAACTTGTAGCCCCCCTAAAGTTTTGCATAGACTTAAGGGGCTATGGGTTTAAGGGCTTATGTGTTGTTATGGGGGGGGCTAGGGGTGGTTTCGTTGGCAGGCGGCAACACGACGGAACCTTTGGATGAAGCTCGCCAACTCATTGCAGAGCTGCAGATGAGGACTTGCTCCCCCGCTTCGGCCGCCCACCGTATGCAAACCCTAGGCGTCCAGAAAGGGGCTGCTGTGTTGTTGTTGGAGATGCTTCAAAAGCCGATGGAGGCGCCCACGCAGCAGCGTCTGGTGGACTTATTGGTTTTGTTGTCCCAGCCTATTTCTGCATATTATTTCCTAAACTCTCTTAAAGGCGAAGATGCCTATTTGCGTATGTCGGCTGCGAAGGCCCTTGGGCAGTTGCGCGTCAAAGAAGCGCTGCCGGGCCTTGTGAGCATGTTGGAGGACGAGCGTTTGGCTTTGCGTAGGGAGGCGGCCACGGCCTTGGGGCGATTGAAACAGAAAGCAGCCCAAGAGCCTCTGTTGGCGGCGCTGCAGGTGGAGCCTGAGCCGGAGGCGAGAGAGCAGATGCTTTGGGCTTTGGGGCTGTTGGAGGCCAAGAAGCACCTTTCTGTCATTCAGGGTTTTTTGACGCACTCTTCGGAGAGCACACGTTGGGCTGCGGCGAGGGCTTTGTTGGCCATGGGGGAGGCCAGTGGATGGAAGTGGCTAAAGCCCCATTTGAATTCTCAAGAAAGCGGCGAATGTGCACAGGCGCTGCACAGTTTGCAAGAGGCTGTGCCGAGCAAAAGTTGGAAAGCGGAAGCGCTGGTATTATTGCGCGGTATGATGCAGGAGCGCGAAGCCCCATTGGCAGCGCAGGCTGCGGTTTTGGCGGCGTGTTGGGGAGACAAGTCCGCGCGCTTATGGCTTGAGAAGAGAGTGGAACAGAGTGAAGGCATGGAAGTGAGCATATATGAGGAGGCCTTGGCCAAGGTGCAACAGGTTTTGGGCGGCGTGGCCTCGAAGGAGAAACGGCATTGAACGTTTATGGGTTGCTGGGCATTTTATTGGCATTGCCCTGGTGGCAAATGGGTGAGGAAGCGCGTTTGCAGCGTTGGAAGCAGATGGAGTCCCACGCTTTGCAGCAAAGGGTATTGGAAATAAGCGCGGGTTTTTTAGGGACGCCCTATGTTTTTTCTCCCCTAGGGGAGGGGGAGGGGGTAGACGCGGACCCACTGTTTCGCTGGGATGCGGTGGACTGTTTAACTTTTGTTGAGCAAACCATGGCTTTGAGTTTGGCGGACACATGGGAGGAAGTGTTGCCCCTTCTCAACGACATTCGCTATGCGGAGGGAATTCCTCAATATGAAGCCCGGAACCACCTGATGGAGGCGCAATGGCTGCCGTTAAACCTGAAGAAGGGCTATTTGAAGAGCCTTGCGGCCTCTTTTCCGCAGGTGTCTGTGCAGCGGGCGCAGAAGCGGCTAAGTTTGGAGACATGGGAGGAGGCGGAGGGGAAGGCTTTGGGGCTTTCGGGCAAGGCGCGTCTTTTGGGCCATTTCAGCACGGAGATGATAGCCTTGGAGGAGGCGCTGCCGTTGTTTTCAAAGCTGCCTGAAGGGAGTGTGGTGGTGTTTATTCGAGCGGACTTACCCAAGCGTATAACACGTGTCCGTCATTTGGGTTTATTGGTGCATGGTGCCAAGGCCCCCCTGCTTCGGCATGCTTCCCGTAGCGCCAAGAAGGTAGTGGATGAGCCCATAGAGCGTTTTATTCGTCGTCAGCTTTCCTATGCCAGTTGGACGATTGAAGGGGTTGCGGTATATGAGTTGAAGAAGCCGTCCAAGGCCCAGTTTGAAGAGCGTATGCAGAAACCACCTGTGACAAAGTCCACAGAAGGACCCTAAGCGAGGGAAGAAGAATGTTGAGGACAAAGTTTTTTATTTTCTTTTTATGCACGATGATTCTTGCTTGGTTTGGTTTCTCGCAAGTTTTTTCGTATTGGGCGAGCAGGGGCCAAGCCGATGCGGAGGCTTTGGCTTTGCAGACGGCGCGAGCCATAACAGCGCAGCTGCCGGTTTCTCCCTATGCTTCTTTGGCAAATGCTTCGGCATTGAAGCAAGTTGTGGTTGGTACGGGCAGAGTTTCCTCTCTGTCGGAGGTTTCCAAGCGTTTGTCTGCATTGCTGGAAGAAACCTCCATATGGGGTGCAGAAGACATGGCCTTGCTTGCAGAGAAGGCTTCCGGGAAGACTTTGTGGTTGGTGGGCAAGAATTGGTCAGAAAAGGCTTTTGGGAATTCTGCGAGGCAGGTGATAGAGGATGCTGCGCGTCGTCGGGAGGTGGTGGAGATGGAGAATGGTTTAAAGGTATTTTTCCCCGTAGAGCCGCCCTTAGGGGTGGAGAGCGGCATGAGCCTGTGGATAGGGGGGCCTGTTGTGCCTTTTGGGGAAGCCGGCCTTGCCCAAGAGTTGAAGCGCAGCTCGGCCTTGGCCTTGGGGGTAGTTGTTTCGGGCAAATTTATTGTGCAGGCAGGCCAGTCTTCGCCCACACGTTCTCTCTCTTTGCTCAACGCGGCTGTTGCCAACATTCAACCTGGCAGTGCAGGCATGCTAAAGCAAGGGGGGGGAGGGGGGTTCCTCAGCGTATTTTGGGGGACTTCAGCGCAGCTTGCTTCGAGTGAAGTGGCAGCGCGCCAAGCTTTCTCCGACAAGGCGGAATTGGTGGTTGTGCTTGGCACCCCAGCCACACAGGAAGCGCTCCTGGCTGCGCAGCAGGCGGTTTTTTATGGCTGGTTGGCTGTATTTTTGGTGGGGGTTTTGTTGGGTTTTGTCGTTTTCCCTGCCAAGTCCAAGGCAGCCTCCAGCGAAGAGGAGACAGAGGAGGCAGAGATGGCGGAGAAAGCCTTTGCATTGCCGTCTTCACCTCCCCGCGCCGTTGGGCCTTCCAAAGAAGTTACTGCACCCAAAACAGAAGAGCCGTTTTTGGAAACGCCTTTGCCGGCGTTGTCGGAGTCACCGAGGTTTTTGCAAGCAGAGCCGCTCCAAATGTCTCCTGAGCTGTCGAAGCTTTTGCAGCCGGAGCAGCCCCCAGTGTTGCCGCCGCCGGAGTTTTTGCAAGCGGAGCTGTCCAGGGTGGTGCACGAGCCTTCTATAGGCTTCATATCCATGCCTGACATAGAAGAAGCGCCCATTGCCCTGGGTGTACGCAGCGAAGTGGAGCAGCTTGAAGAAGCTTGGGGGGAAACGCATGCTTCTTTGCCCGTGGAGCAGCCCATGCCTCCTGCGCCTGCTTTGGACTTCTTGTCCATGCCCGGCACAGAAGAAGCGCCCATTGCCCTGGGTGTACGCAGCGAAGTGGAGCAGCTTGAAGAAGCTTGGGGGGAAACGCATGCTTCTTTGCCCGTGGAGCAGCCCATGCCGCCTGCGCCTGCTTTGGACTTCTTGTCCATGCCTGGCACAGAAGAAGCGCCCATTGCCCTGGGTGTGCGCAGCGAAGTGGAGCAGCTTGAAGAAGCTTGGGGGGAAACACATGCTTCTTTGCCCGTGGAGCAGTCCATGCCGCCTGCGCCTGCTTTGGACTTCCTGTCCATGCCCGGCACAGAAGAAGCCCCCATGGCCCTGGGTTTGCGCGGCAAGGCTGTGCAGCCTGAAGAAGTTTTGGGGGAAGACCATGCGCCTTTTGAAAATCCGGCAGCTGTGTTTGAAGCGACTTTGCGCGAAGAGGCGGAGCGTTTCTTGGGGGCAGATTTTTTGTCGGAGCCTTCCTCTCTCGCAGGAGAAGGGGTTTCTCTTGTGGAGGGGCCGGAGATGTCAGAGTGGCGGAATGTATTCGTTGAGTTTTTGCGCGTCAGAAAGCAATGCAACCAGGAAACAGACAACATGGACTTTGAGCGCTTCAAAGCCAAGCTTGAAGCCAGCAAAAGCAGTGTCCTGTCCAAACACCCGTGCAAGGCGGTGCGCTTTCTGGTGCAGATTAAGGATGGAAAGGCCGCCATTAAGGCCATTCCCGTACGGGAATAGTCTAGCCGGTTTTATGGGAAGGGTGCAGGCAGATGTCTCCATGCCCCATTGGACGGGGGTGAGGGGGGGTCTGCCAGCAGAAACCCCCTCACCCCCAGCTCGCAAACCTCCACATTTCTACCCGTGTGTCGCAGCAGCTTAAGTTAGCCTAGGCTGAATTAAAACGCGAAGGCAGCACCTACATGGAAACTGAAGAGCCCTCCCTGGGTGCCCCCTCCGCCTCCCAGACCGCCTGCTCCCGCTAGCCTTCCTGCCCAACTGTTGCTTCCCGTTAGGGTTGAAAACCCATGGCCGGCCCGAACCATGGACCAAAGCTTCAACGAAGACGTTATGCCATATTCCAAACCCGTTGCTGCTACCAAAGGAATATAGGCAGAGAATTCTCCCTTCGTCCAAAGCTCCAACGGAATCTCAAATGCCACTACCGCTGTCAGTTGGGGGGTTATTCGAATGCCGGCGCTAAAATCCATGTGCAAAAGAACGTCAATAAAAGTCCCTGCATTGTTTCCTACAAATTCTACACGTAAACCCGGCGACATCCCCGCTGATAACCCCAAACGGCCAGAGTTATAAAAGGCATAACGTACCGCCCCTTGGAAACGTAAAGCAAAATCACCACCGTGTATGTCCGCCCAGTTTAATTCGAGAATGCCTCCTACGTCTAACTGGGACAATATGCCTATCAAAAACTTCGTCTGTAACCCCGGTAAACCAACACCTGCCTGCAATACCATATTTTTGTTCGTCGAAAATCCACCCAAAATCCCAAAAGAGTTCGAATCCGCTTCCTCCGCCGCAAACGCCGTTGGAGCTAATAAGAAAAGTCCCAAAATCATCCAATGCTTTTTTGTCATGCTCATAGACACTCCAGTGAGGGGGAAAACCATTTTTGCAAACAATCTTTCTCCAAACCAACAAGGCCTTCTTGCGCACGCAAGGCCGCTTCCTCCAAAGACTCTGCGCCTCGCAAAGGCTCACACCACTCCATATAAACCTTCATCTTCGGCTCTGTGCCCGAGGGGCGTACCAAAACACGGTGCCCTTGCTCTAAAATAAAGGCCACCAAATTGGAAGGCGGCAAGCCAAGCCGCACAGTTTCTGAGCCAGTCACACACCGTCCTGTTTGGTAGTCACACGTGGAAACCACCCTGTGCCCACCCAATTTCCATGGCGGAGCCTTGCGCAAACCCTCCATGAAAGCAAACATTTTCTGCACAGCCTCCCCTCCAGAAAAAGTCCAACTCTTTTGCCTGGAAGCATGAAACCCAAAACGCCGAAAAATCTGCTCCAAATAGTCCCAAAGCGTCATGCCCTGCGCAGCACAATGCGAAGCCAAATCGGCCACCAACAATGCCGTGGAAATGCCGTCCTTGTCCCGAATGGCCTTGCCTGTGCAATAACCCAGCGCTTCTTCAAAACCGAAAACAAATTCACAACCCTCCTCACGCTCCAATTCAAGGGCACGGTTCGCTATCCACTTGAAACCCGTCAGCGTCTCTTCATACCTCGCGCCCAGGGCCTCACACATCCGCCTCAACAGAGTAGTGGAAACAACGGTGCTCAACAGCAAAGGCTTGCTCCACGCCTTCTCCTTCAACAAACAATACCCCAAGAGGACGCCCAACTCGTTGCCCGAAAACATACGAAACCTTCCCCGGGCGTCCCGCGCGCCCACCGCAAGACGGTCCGCATCCGGATCGTTCGCCAACAACAACCCCGCTTGACGCGCCTCTACCAGCTCCATCGCCAAATCCAATGCCCCCGCCTCCTCAGGGTTCGGAAAAGGCAACGTCGGAAACGCAGCGTCCGGCGTACACTGGGCCTCCACTCGGTATATTTCCCTATGGCCCGCCTCCCGTAAAAGCCCCTCTACCCAGGAGGCCCCTATGCCATGCATCGCCGTGTAGGCTATTTTTAACGGCGCCCCATTTCCCCATAGGCGTAACCCCAGGGCCCACTCCTTGTAGGCCCCCGCCATCTCCTCCCCTAGGGGGGTATAGTAGCCCTCCCTAGGACCCCCTTCACTAACCCCTTCACTAACCCCCACTGCACCCTCCCACTGCCCTATTGCCCCCTCGCTGCCCCCGCTAGCCCCCCTCGCTGCCCTCGGCCGCTGGGGCGCTTTGCTCAAAAATAGGCAGCGAATCTCCTTCGCAGGGCCTGTGCGCGCCATCTCCTGCGCAATACCCTCGTCATGCGGCGGAATCATTTGGGCGCCATTCCCCCAGTAGGCCTTGTAGCCGTTGTAGGCCGGGGGGTTGTGGCTCGCTGTCACCATAACGCCGGCCGCCGCCCCCAGCCTTAACAACGCAAAGGGCACCAGCGGCGTCGGACAGGGCTCCTCCCAAAAAAATACGTTAAAACCCTCGGCTAAAAATACCCCCGCCGCCTCCATCGCCAAAACGTCGCTCAGCTTGCGTACGTCCCGGCCTACTACTATTCCACGGCCCTGCGCCCCCTCCACCTGCTTCTTTAAATAGCGCGCTAGCCCCAAGCTTGCCTTGCGTATGACGGAGCGGTTCATCGCGTTGCTTCCGGGGCCTACCACCCCACGCAGCCCCGCTGTGCCAAAACGCAAAGGCCCCGCCATACAGGAGCGCAAAGCAGAAATGTTTCCCTCCCTTGCCCACGCCTCCAATAACTGCGCATCCCCCGCGTCCACATCCTCCCTCGCCCAGGCCAGCGCACACTCCAATAAGGTTTTGTCGTCCACGGCTGTCTCCTCCGTTTAAAAACCATTCTGTAGCAACTTTAGCCCCGAAGAGGTGCCCAGACGGTTGGCCCCCGCCAACAACAAAGCCACTGCCGCCTCGGCTGTTGCAATGCCCCCGGAGGCCTTCACCCCCATGCCCGCCCCTAGCACACGGCGCATCAACGCAACGTCGGCCACAGTCGCTTGGCCCTGCGCAAAACCTGTGCAGGTTTTCACAAAGTGCGCCCCCGCCGCCTTGGCAACCACACACGCCGCTTCCTTCTGGGCTTCTGTCAGCAAACCCGTTTCTATAATGACTTTCACCCAGGCGTCCCCCGCGGCTTTAACAACCGCGCCTATGTCATAGCCTAGGTAGGCATCGTCCCCCTCCTTGAGGGCCCCTAGGTTAATAACCATGTCTATCTCCTTCGCCCCTAGCCTTACCGCTTCGCGTGTTTCAAAGGCCTTCACCTCCGGCAAAGTCGCCCCCAACGGAAAACCCACCACGGCCACCGCCCGCACAGGGGCCTTGCCCAAAGCCTTCACCAAAGTTTCAAGCTGGCAAACGTTGACGCATGCGCCTCCAAAGCCAAATTGAATGGCCTCCTCGGCAAGACGCTCCACATCGGCCCGTGTCGCATCCGCCTTCAGCAAGGTATGCTCAATAAAAGGACACAACGCAGAAGGGTTTTGCAGCTGCTCTTTGCTCACAAGAGGGAGGTTCGGCAAACGGAGACGTCGACTTTCTTTCGTCATAGCAATATAAAGGTATAGGCTTTTAAAATATTCTTTGAAGCAGGACGTATGGGCTCTTAAAACATTTGCTGTATAACGTACCCACTACCGTGTCTCACACGGTGGTGGGTGTCCAGTGCTTGTGCACATGGGTGGGGTTGGGTTGGCGGGAATGTGTGCCGGGCGTGAGAATTTTTGCCAAGGAGGAGACTCTTTTGAATGTAAAGGCGATGGTAATGACGACTTTGGTTGGTTTTTCGGCTGCATGGGCGGAAGTTCCGCTGATTCCTCGCGACACACTTTTGGGAAACCCTGAATGGGCGTCGCCGAAAATTTCTCCGGACAGCAAATGGCTGGCCTATCTTGCTCCAGACAGAAACAATGTCTTGCAAGTCTGGGTACGCAGCATCGACAAGCAGGATGAGCGCGTCCTCACCCAAGACAAAAAGCGCGGCATCCGCTTCTTCTTCTGGGCCTATGACAACCAACACCTGCTCTATATGCAGGACGTGGACGGCAATGAAAATTGGCAACTGTTCGGCGTTAACGTGCACACCAAGTCGATACGCTCTTATACGGCTTTTCAGGACGTGCGTACGGGGGTTGTGGGCGTTAGCCATAAAAAACCCAATGAGGTGCTCATCACCCTTAACCTTCGCAATAGGACACTGTTTGACGTCTATCGCCTGAACCTGGCTACGGGCGCCCTCACCCCCGATACCCAAAACCCGGGGGACGTCATTGGGTGGGATGTGGACAACAACCTCGTTGTCCGAGGCGCCTATGCCCAACTCCCCTCCGGTGAAAAAGAAATCCGCATCCGCCCTTCGGCAGACACGCCTTGGAAGACATTGTTTAAAGTCGGCTGGGAGGAAGAAGTCAGCATCATCGGCTTCAATGAGCAAGGCGACAAAGCCTATCTCTCTACTACCCTCGGCAGCAATACGGAGCGCATTGTCCAGCTGGACTTGGCGCAGGGGATAGAAACACCCATTGCCCATAACCCACGTGTCGATAGCCATGGTATTTTGGTACACCCTACCCGACACCATATTCAGGCCGTCTCCTATGACGCGGGTAAACCCGTTTGGGACATTAAAGACAGAGACATTTGGGCGGACTTCGAAGTCCTCAAAAAACTCGACGAGGGCGTCTTCAGCCTCGTCAGCCGCGACTTGGCCGACAAACTCTGGACGGTGGCTTCGGAGCGCTCCCATGGCCCGGTTAAATATTACCTCTATAGCCGGGAGAGCAAAACCCCTACCTTCCTCTTCTCTAACCGGCCTAAATTGGAAGGGGCTAAACTCGCTAAAATGGAATTTTTTAATATTCCTACGCGGGATGGCCTTCATATGCTCGCCTATTTGAGCCTGCCCCCCGAGTCCTCCGGGAAAAACCTCCCCATGGTCCTCCTCGTCCACGGCGGACCCTGGGCGCGCGACTCTTGGGGCTATGACGCTGAAGTCCAATTGCTCGCCAACCGCGGCTATGCCGTCCTGCAAGTCAATTACCGGGGCTCTACGGGCTTCGGCAAGGACTTCCTCAATGCCGGCGCCAAACAGTGGGGCAAAAAAATGCACGAGGACTTGCTCGACGCCGTTAACTGGGCCGTCAAACGCCAAACCGCGGACCCTAAAAAAGTCTGCATCATGGGCGGCAGCTATGGCGGCTATGCCGCTTTGTCCGGCGCCGCGTTCAGCTCCGACGTCTTTGCCTGCGCCGTCGATATTGTCGGCCCCTCCAACCTGATGACGCTCGTCCAATCCATCCCCCCCTATTGGAAACCTATGCGGGCTACCTTTGATAAACGGATGGGTAATATTGATGACCCTAAGGACCAGGAGCTTCTAAAAAAAGCCTCCCCCCTCTTCTCCGCTGATAAAATTAAAATCCCCCTCCTCATCGCCCATGGCAAAAATGACCCCAGAGTCAAAGAGGCAGAGTCTCAACAAATTGTGGAAGCCATGAAGAAAAATGGCTTGCCTGTCACTTATGTCCTCTATTCGGATGAGGGACACGGCTTTGCCCGCCCCGAAAACCGTACCGACTTCTATGCCAGGGCGGAGGCTTTCTTGGCCCAATTCCTCAAAGGACGCGCGGAGCCCTTGACGGGTGGAAAAATTTTAGGCTCTACGGCCCATGTCGTCGTGGTGCCTGCGAAACCCCGGAAATAACCCCCTCTTTTCCTAAAGAGCGCCTAAGTTTGCTTGAAAAATATAAAAAGACGCGCACATTTTGCCCAAAAGGCTTGTGTGGGCGTCTTTTGTGTGTCCTCATTTGGCCTCTTCGCAAAATAATTCTAATTCTTGGTTCGGCTCATGTTATTGCGCCGCGGCATACCCAAAGGAGAAGCGATGTTGACGTATAAAAAGTTTTGGAGCTTTCTGGTGGCTCTGCTTCCTGGGCTGGCATTCGCATCGGAAGCCAACCTGGTTTTGCCGGATTTGTCTAAAGTAAGCTTTCTCGGGAATGTGGACGGGAAGACGCTGTTGATGGTGGGAATTGGACTGTCCTTCATCGGCGTCATCTTCAGTTTCATTCAATATTCCCAACTGAAAAATTTGCCTGTCCACAAGGCGATGAAAGAAATTTCAGAGCTTATTTATGAAACCTGCAAAACCTATCTGCTGACTCAGGGGAAGTTTATCCTGTTCCTAGAGTTGTTTATCGGCGCCATCATGGTTTGGTATTTCGGCTTCCTGGCTCCCGCTCATGACTCCACAGGAAACGAAGCCGCTCAACAAGTCCCCATCGCCATGCGCGTTGCCATTATCCTCTTCTTCTCCCTCCTGGGGATTGCCGGCAGCTTCTGCGTCGCCTGGTTCGGCATCCGCGTCAATACCTTTGCCAACTCCCGTACCGCCTTTGCCAGCTTGCGCGGCCGCCCCTTCCTCACCTATGACATTCCCCTCAAAGCAGGCATGAGCATCGGAATGATGTTGATTTCGGTGGAACTCATTCTCATGCTTGCCATCCTCTGCTTCGTGCCCGGCTATCTCGCCGGGCCTTGCTTCATCGGCTTTGCCATCGGCGAGTCCCTGGGCGCCTCCGCCCTGCGCATTGCCGGCGGCATCTTCACAAAAATTGCCGACATCGGCTCTGACTTGATGAAGATTGTATTCAAAATTAAAGAGGACGATGCGCGAAACCCCGGCGTCATCGCCGACTGTACCGGCGACAATGCCGGCGACTCCGTGGGCCCTTCCGCGGACGGTTTCGAAACCTATGGCGTCACGGGTGTGGCCCTCATTACGTTTATTATGCTGGCTGCGGCAGGCTCTTCGCAGGTTCAAACCCAACTGCTCGTGTGGATTTTTGCCATTCGCGTGACGATGATTTTGACCAGCTTCCTCTCCTATCTGCTCAACGCCTTCGTCCAAAAAGCCAAATATAAAAACGCACCCCAAATGGACTTTGAAAAGCCCTTAACCCAATTGGTTTATATTACCTCTATCGTCTCTATCGGTATGACTTTCCTCGTCTCCTGGCTGCTTATCCCCAGCATCGCCGGCGACTCCGGCTTGTGGTGGAAACTGTCCCTTATTATTACTTGCGGCACCGTCGCAGGCGCGGTCATTCCCGAAATGGTCAAAGCCTTCACCTCCACCGGCTCGCGCCATGTCCGGGAAGTCGTCACCGCCTCCAAAGAGGGCGGCGCTTCGCTGAATATTATTTCCGGCTTGGTTGCCGGCAATTTCAGCGCCTATTGGCTGGGTATGGTGATGGTTGGCCTTATGGGCTTAGCCTATTGGACTTCTCTACATGGACTTCAGGTTTTATTCCCCCTGACGGGCACCACCATCGATCCTTCCCCTATTTTTGCCTTCGGCCTGGTTGCCTTCGGCTTCCTCGGCATGGGGCCTGTTACCATCGCTGTCGACTCCTATGGCCCTGTGACGGACAACGCCCAGTCCATTTATGAGTTGTCGCTCATTGAAGAAGTCCCCAATGTCAAAGAAGAGGTGAAAAAGGACTTCGGTTTTGAGCCTGACTTCGACAAGGCCAAACTCTTCCTCGAAGAAAACGACGGCGCGGGCAATACCTTCAAGGCCACCGCCAAACCTGTGCTCATCGGCACCGCGGTTGTCGGCGCGACGACGATGATTTTTTCCATCCTCTTCTCGGTAACCCAGGGCCTGAGCGAAGGCTTGCAATTTTTGTCTCTGGTGAATGCGCCTTTCTTGCTGGGCCTGGTTGCCGGCGGCGCCGTTATTTATTGGTTTACGGGTGCTTCTATGCAGGCGGTGGCTACGGGCGCCTATCGCGCAGTGGAGTTTATTAAACGAAACATTAAACTCGACGGCACCAGCAAAGCCTCCGTCAAAGACTCTAAGCGCGTCGTCGAAATTTGTACCCTCTATGCGCAAAAAGGCATGCGTAATATTTTCTTCGCCGTCTTCTTCGCTACCCTCGCGTTTGCTTGTTTTGAGCCGGCCTTCTTCATCGGCTACCTCATCTCCATCGCCCTCTTCGGCCTCTTCCAGGCCCTCTTTATGGCCAATGCAGGCGGCGCATGGGACAATGCCAAGAAACTCGTTGAAACGGAGTTGCAAGCCAAGGGCACTGAGTTGCACGCGGCAACCGTTATCGGCGATACGGTAGGGGACCCCTTTAAGGATACCTCTTCGGTAGCTTTAAACCCCATTATTAAATTTACTACCCTCTTCGGTTTGCTGGCTGTGGAGTTGGCCATTTCCCTCGGCGCGCAAGAGGATGGAAAATGGTTTGTCCCCACCAACATGACTTTGGGGCTGTCCGCCGCCTTCTTCGTCGCTGCATGCTTTTTCGTATACCAGTCCTTCTATGGCATGCGGATTAAGGACAGCGCCCAGGAGGCTTCCCCCCCTAACTCTGACTCTAACCCCGACTCCGCTTCAAGCCCTGCTTCCTAGAAGTGCCCCTAAACCCCTCCCATGGCAAGCAACGGCCTCTCCCTCCTCCGCCTCACCTTCCTGGGTACCTCCGCTGCAGCCCCTACGCTGCAGCGCAATGTCTCAGGCCTCGTGGTGAAGGCGGACTCGGAGTTGTTTCTGTTCGACTGCGGAGAAGGCTCCCAACGGCAGATGATTCGCTATGGGACAGGCTTTGCGGTCTCTAGGGTGTTTTTTACGCACTTCCATGCGGACCACTACCTCGGCATCATCGGCTTCTTGCGTACCCTGGGCATGGGAGGGCGTACGGAGGCCATGCAACTGTTCGGCCCTGTGGGGGCCAAACGCATTCTTTCGGCAGCCTTGCACCTCGGAATTGAAAAGCTGGCTTTCCCCGTGGACATTGTCGAGCTGAACGGCGACGAATGTCTGCCTTTCCTCGGCCTGTCGGTTTGCGCCGTGCGCGCCGACCATCGCGTCCCCGCCCTCAGTTTTGTTTTGAAAGAAAACAGCCGGGCAGGACGGTTTGACTTGGAAGCCGCCTTGCGCCTCGGGGTGGCCCCCGGGCCTGACTTTGGACGCTTGCAACAAGGCCATGCCGTGCAAAACAAATATGGCGAGACGGTGTTGCCGACACAGGTGATGGGTGAAAGACGCAAAGGCCGCATCCTCGCCATTTCCGGGGATACGCGCCCAAACCCACTCTTCGCTCAAGCGGCTGCCGGCGCGGATGTGTTGATTCATGAGGCGACTTTCTCGGAAGAGGAACGTGCGCGCGCGGTGCAAACCAAACACTCCACAGCCCGCGAGGCCGGAGAAACAGCCCAACTCGCCAAGGCCAACCGCCTCTTGCTGACCCACCTCTCCTCACGCTTCCACATGGACACTTCCCCCTTGGTTGGCCAAGCCAAGGCCGGCTTCCAAGGTACGGTTGAAGTGGCCAATGACGGCATGCAACTGGAAATTCCCATGAGTGACATGGGGGTTTAATTTCTGTTGGCCCTCAGAGAGGGGGGAAAACATTTGTTTCGCCCGGATGGTTAGGGGAGGCTTTTCTATCGCCTCCCCAACATAGCCCACAAAAAAGCCGCACTTAACCCCGACAATACCGATAGGGCGACGAGACGGACGGGCGCAAAACTGCTTAACGCCAGCGCGCCAAAAGAAAGGGCTGTGGTGGCATAGGAAAGGACGACTGCTAAGGTGGTGGCTTTGCGGCCCGGCGACAAGGACGCTTTCATCGCCGCGTCCTCGTTAAAATAAAATACGTAGTCCAAACCTAAACCTAGGACGAGGATAAACCCCGTCATGCTAAAAAAGGAAATGGGTAAACCCCAAAAGGCATGCATGGCCAAACAGGCCAGCCCCGCAAAAACCGGCGTGGCCGCTACACGTAGGGTTTGGGGCCAATGGCCATAATAAATGCCTACGCCCAATACGACCAAAATAAAAGCGAGGCCTAAAAGCCCTAATAACGTGGCCGTCAGGCTGTCCAATGCCGCAGAAATGTCCTCCGCCTTGTTTTGCAACCCCACCCACCCATGGGGCTTTGCCAGCGCGGCCAGGCGCGCCTTCTGCTCAACACCGGGCGCCGCTTTCGCCCCCAGGGGCAACAACATGGAATACCAGCGGCCACTGGGGGCCTCCACCAACAGGTTGGAAACCAGCCCCGCCAGCAAGGGGGGGGCCTTAGAGGGGAGGGCATAGTGGCCATGAAGGGCGGCATAGGTTTCCTCAAACTCGGCTGCCTCCTCCCCCCAAAACCCCAAGGCCTCATATTGGGCCTTGGCCAAACCCCGCAAGTGGGCGGCCGCCTCATAGCGCGCTTTCTGCGTTTTGAGGGAGGGTATCAGCCGAGAGGCCCCCCAAAAACCCCCCTCCCCGGCCGCCTCTAACTCCCCTAAAAACAACTCCTCCCTCTGCAACAATTCCTCCAGAGAGTCCCCCCCCAGCAAAAAACCACTGGCCGCGCCATAGCCCAATAGGGCTGAGGCCCTACGCTCCGAGGCCAAAAGTTGAGGCGAAGGGCGATAGAGGCTGCCTAGGTTATTCTCTATTTTTAGCCCATGCCGCCCCCCCCCTATGGCCCCTATAAAAACCAGGGCTAACCCCGCTAAAAGGGCCTTCGAAATTTTAGGGGAAAACAGGGGCCCCCTAAGGTTAGCCGCTAGAGGGGCAGCAGAGGGGGAGACACCAGAGGGGGAGACAGCAGAGGGGGAGACAGCAGAGGGGGAGACAGCAGAGGGGGGGACACCCGTGGGAGGGTTACCAGAGGTGTGGACACCCGTGGGGCCAGCGGAGGAAGCCAGGGGGCCAGCAGAAGAAGGCTTAGAGAAAAGCCTAAAGAGGCCCCACCCCCCTGCCAATAGCGCTAGGGTAGTGAGGTAGGCACTCAAAAGCCCCACGGCGGCAAAAAGGGCAAACTGCCGCAAAATGGCGAAGGGCGCCCAGAGAAACAGGAGAAAACAGACGAAGGAGGAGACAAAACACACCCCAATGCCGCGCCGCAGCGCGCCGTCCGCGGCCGGGCCCAGCGCGGCCCTGCGCTTGACGAAAAAGTGCAGGGTATAGTCCACACTCAGCCCAATGAGGCACAGGCCCAATTGCAGGGCCAAAATGTGGACGCGGCCAAAGACGAGGAGGGCCGCGCAGAGGCCCATGGCGAGGGAGAGGAGGGTAGACAGGCCGATGGCGGCTACCGGCCAGGGGGAGCGGAATACCCATAGGAAAATAAGGAGGAGGAGGCCGAGGGTGAGGCTGCTGAGGAGGGTTATTTCCTTTTGGGCCCCGGAGGCGCTCTCATAGCTGTGGAAGGGAATACCGGAGAAGGAGAAGGCGAGGGGGGGGGCAGCTTCTTCCCCTATTCCCCCGTGGGGGTTATTCCCCTCCCCCCCGGCTTTTCCAGCCCCTGCTAAGTCCCCGGTTGCCCCCTCTAACTCTCTGCATACCCGGTATATTTCCTCTATGCCCCCGCCCTTGGAGAGGGAGGCCCCCTCCCCGCTCAGCCTGGCCCTCAACAAAACATAGTGCCTGCCCTCCCACTCCGTTGCTAATACCCCCTCTTTGAGGGAGAGGCCCCCCCCGCTCAGCAACGCAACCTGGAGAAACCCCCTCAAGGCCCTCTCAGAGAGGAGAAAAGGGTCCTCCTCCATATGGGAAAGGCCCCCCAAGTGCAAAGCGCCATAGGCCCAGGCCAGGGCCTCGTCGGCGAGGGTTTGGGCTTGGCCTGCCTCCAGCAGGGCGGCGGTGGGCGCGTCCAGCAGCGCATAGCGGTATTCGTGCAAAAAGTCCGAAAGCTGCGCCACGGCATTCTCGTCCACAAAGAGGGAAAGCTCCTCAAAGAGGGCGGCCCCCGGCGCGGCATGGGGCGCCGTATGTTTGTACAGCCCGGCGTAGAGTTGGGCAGCGGCCTCTTTGGCCTGGGCAAAGTGGGGGCTGCTGACGAGGACGACAACATTTCGGCTGTGGTTTTGGGCGAAGAGGGCGTCGGCCTCGGCCATGTTGGGCCCATGGGGGGAGGGGGGCAAAAGCCCCAGCAGCTGGGTGTCCAGGGAGGGGGAGGTGAGGCCTAGGGCTAGGGCAAGGAGGAGGGCGAGGGGGAGGCCCGCGTGGAGGAGCAGCCAAAGCAGGAGGGGCCTGCGCCAGGGGGGGGGCCGCCGAGGTTTAGGGGGGGCCGAAGAGGGCTTTTTCATCCGCGCTTAACTCCGCAGGAAAGCTGTGGGCAAACAGGGCATAGGCAATGCTGTCGCCGTTTTTTTCAAGGAGGAGGAGTTGGCGCACCACGCTGTCGCCTTGCAGCACAAGGGCCTGGACGAAGTTTTTAAGGCTGGCCTCCTTAGGCCTAAGCCCCAATAGCCAAACCCCCTTTTCCTCCCTAAAAAACACCTCAAAGGCCTCGTCGAGGGTTTTTGTGTCCCCGCTGAAAACCGCGCGCAGGGTTTGGGCCATACGCAAAAAAGTTTCATTGCCGGAGGCGTCCATGCGGGTGCTTTTCCCCTGGCTGTGTTGCACCACAAAGTTAAGGCCCACGGCGGTGGTTGAGGCAAAGGGTTCGCGTGTGTCCCACAGCATGCCGCGGGCCGTGTCCACGGCAAAAAAGCCCTGCGAAACCAGAAAGCGGTCCACGCGACTCAAATGTTTGGTTTGCACAAAATCGCCCTTCACCACGGGGTGCCGGGCGAGGGTTTGGCAGACGGCCTCAAAGCGGGTACGGGTTGGGGGGGTGAGGGGGGAGGCAAACACCTCCTGGCCTATGGGCGGAGGTTTGGGGCCAAGCCGCGGCAGGGGCTTCAGCCCCGGCTGAGCCGCCGTCGGCAAAGCCGTCAGCAGGAGGAGGGCGGCGGCCAGGCGCGCCCCATTGTGTTGGGGCCTAGGCATGGTTTTCCCCGTTGGCCAGTCTGGCTTTGAGTTGGCGTACTTTTTCAATGAGGATGGGGGGGCAGACGAAGCAGGACTCGTTTTTGGCCACCTCAAAAGCCATTTGGGTACTGAGGCCTTTGGCGGCCAGCTGCCCTTCGGCGTTGAAGAGGGCATATTGTATGCGCAGGCAATTTTCATATTCCTCCAGCGTTGCCTGTGCGCGCACCCTTTCGCCGAAGTGGAGGGGGCGTATATATTTAAGGGAGAGGTGGGTAACGGGAAACGTAAACCCCGAGGCGCGCATTTCGCGGTAGCCATAACCCACATAATCCAACAAAGCGCAGCGCACCCTCTCCAAATATTGCACATAATTGCCGTGCCAAACCACCTCCATGGAGTCCACCTCATAAAACTCCACCTGGAAAGCCAACTCCACGCTGAGGGGGGTATCCTCCGTGCTGAAGGGGGTATTTTTTATGTTGAGGGGGCTATTTTCGGCATAGCCCAGCCTAGGGCCGGCGGTATTTTCCATAGGCGCTTCCCCATTGCCGGCCGTATTTCCCATATTCACTTCCCCATTGTTGACGCTGTTGGCCATTCTGCTCAAAACCATGGAAACCCTCACTCCCAAAACTCATAGAAGTTATACCACTGGTAGGGCTGTTGTACGAGGTGGCTTTGCAGGAGGGCGGCATATTTTTGTGCCCAGGTATGCATGAGGGCATAGCGTTGTTTCCGAGACAATTCCGGTTGTCCTTCCTGAAGCCCTTCATGGAGGCGGTATATGTAGAGGTTATAATTGGGCAAGGGGGAGAGGGGTTTTTGGCGCAGGGCGAAGACGGCATAGACGGGGGCTTGGAGGAGGGCGGCCAGCAGGAAGGGGCCATGGGGGAAGGGGGCGTTGGCGCCGAGGAAGGGGAGGGAGAAGAAGTGTTTGGGGTTTTGAGCGGAAGTCCTGTCGGCGGCGACGAAGACGAGTCCGCCGTTTTGGATTTCCTCTTGGAGGGCGAAAATGGTGGCAGGCCCCATGTTTTGTGTAGGGAGTATTTTAAGGGAGGAGCGGGGGTTGAGGCTATGGAGGAGGCGTGCAAAGGAGGGGGAGACGTTGTCCATAACGGAAATAAACCCCACCTCTTTGGAGACGCCGATGTGGCGCGCGTCGGCCAAAGCGCGCAGCAACTCCACATTGCCCAAGTGGGAGCACAGCATAACGGCCCCCTTTCCCTTCTCTAACCCCCCCCACAATTGGCGTACGTCCTCGCCGTGGAAGCGCATGCGCTCAAAGGGGACTCTGCCGCCCCAGGCCTGGGTTTTCTCCACGAGAGTGAGGGCGAAGGCGACAATGTGTTGGAGGGCGGACAAGCGGGGGACTTTGCCGTCCGTTGTTTGTGTTTTGGCGAAGGCGGCCCAACGTTTGAGGAAGCGTTGGGACTGGGTGCGGCTTTTTTTGGAGAAGAGGAAATAGCAAAAGCCGATGGGGAAGGCCATGAGGCTGAGGAAGAAAGCGGGGAGGGTTTTGAAGAGGAGGAGAAACAGAAGCATGTGCCAGCGGCCGGCCTTTTCGTTGTGGGCGGACCAGTGGAGGGGGTTTTGAGGGGAGCTATTGGGGTTATGGGGCATGCGAGGGGGGGGCCATAGGGGAAGAAACGTTTAAAACAACGGCAGGGGGAGAAGTTGGGCTACGGGTTTAAAGGTTTTACGGTGGGCGGGGCAGGGGCCATATTTTTTAAGGAGGGCGAGGTGTTGGGGGGTAGGGTAGCCCTTATGTTTCTCAAACCCATAGAGGGGGTAGGTTTGGGCCAGTATTTTAAGTAACCCGTCTCTGGAAGTTTTGGCGAGGATGGAGGCGGCGGCGATGGAGAGGGAGCGGTTGTCGCCGTGGATGAGGGCGGTTTGCGGGCAAGGAATGTCCAAGTGTCGGGCGTCCACGAGGCAGTGGTGGGGTTGTACCGAGAGGGCCTCCACGGCGCGCCGCATGGCCAGCCTCCCTGCCTGATAAATATTGAGGCTGTCAATTTCCTCGACGCTGGCCTGGGCGACGGCATAGGCCACACAGGAGGCCTTTATGTGTGCGGCCAGTGTTTCCCTTGTGGCCTCCGAGCTGATTTTTTTGGAGTCCTTGACGCCGTGCAGGCGGAAATGGTGCGGCAGCACCACGGCGGCGGCGACGACGGGGCCGGCCAGCGGCGCCATACCCGCTTCGTCGACGCCGGCCACATGGGAGGAGGCGTGGGCCCACAGGGCCTTCTCAAAAACCAGCAGGGACTCCAGGCGCTCCTCTTCGGTTGGCAGGGGGGGCTTAACAGGGCTCAAAGAAGTCCTCTCCAGTAGGCATAGGGGCCTCCCGTTTTAGAGCGCTTAAGGTGGAAGTCCACATACTTTTTGAGGGGGGGGGCGCTCATGGCCTGGCAAACCGGGGGTAGGGGGTTAATGTTGGAGGCTTGCGAGCTGGGGTAGAGGGGGTTTCTGCCAGCATAAACCCCCTCCACCCCGCCCCACGGGCCATGGAGACGTCCGGCTGCCCCCCTCCCCTGGAACCCGCCTCAGGGCAACCGGGGGGGCATTTAGCCTGCCGGTTATTCCCTAGGGGGGCCTTTTAGCCAGGCCTGGAAGGCGTGTTGTTGGGAGGGGCTTGGGTTTTGTATACGGCGCAGGAGGCAAATGTCCTCAGGGGGGGGCCGTGGGGCAATGGGGGTTTGGCGCAAGCTTCCCTGTCGGAAGAAGAGGAGGCTAAGGGGGGTATGTATGGGGGAGCGCTCCAACAGTGCCGGAAGGGTGTGGGGGTTATATTTTTGCCCCTCTATGGCCACCACCTCATCCCCGGGGTGTATACCGGCCGCATAGGCGGGCCCCTGGGCCTCGACATAGCTGACGTAGTTCCCCTCCATATGCAACCCCAAATAGAGGCGAGGGGCCCGGGGGGAGGGGGGTGCGCCAGGGGCAGCCCCCGGGGTTTTCCTGAGGACTTCCACGCCCACATATTGCAGGGGGGACAAGTCCAACTCCTCGGTACTGCGCAGGGCCTGGTTGAAGAAGGCCTCCAGGGGGGCGCAGGCCACTTGTGTGGCGGCCGTCTCGAAGGCGCGCTCCGCGAGGGTTTCGCCCTGTTGCACGCGTTGCCACAGCAGGCGGAACACGTCGTCCAAGCTGCGTTGGTTGTCCGTGAGTTGGCGTATGAGTATGTCCAACAGGAGGCATACCGCCTCGCCTTTCACATAATAGGAGATACCCGTATTACGGCTATTGGCATGGGGGCGGTAGTGGTGTGTCCAAGCCAGGAGGGAGGCCTCCTCCAGGGGCATTTTGAGGCGTCCGGGGGTGGAAGCCAACTCCGAGAGGGTTTCGGCCCACAGGTGGAGCAGCCGCGCCTCGGAGAGGAGGCCCGCGCGAAAATTCAGCAGCTTTTCATAATAGCAAGTAGCCCCCTCTAGGGCCCATAGCATAGGGGTATAACACTCCCCCTCATAGTCCGGTATTTGGAGGTTTGGGGCGCCTATTTGTTTGGCATTCCACAGGTGGAAATACTCATGGGAGGCCAAGTTGAAGAAAGCTTCCCTACCGTTTTCGCGGGAGAAATTTTCCTGGCCGAACAGCAGCGTACAGGAGGCGCGGTGCTCCAAGCCGCCGTGTCCTTTTTCAGGGGCGTGGACGATGAAGAGGTAGCGCGCAAAAGGAAGCTTCCCAAAAAACTGAGCCTGTGTGGTGCAGAGGGCTTCGAGGCCGTGCAGGAGGGCTTGCATGTCGTCAGGGCGTTGGCCCCACCAGACGACTTCGTGGGGGGTATTTTGCACGAAGAAGCGAAAGGGTTGGGCGTGGGGGCCCATTTCCACGGGGGTGTCGACGAGGGCGTCAAAGTTGGGCGCGACATAATTTTCGTCCAAGAGGGGGAGGGCGCAAGCGCTGAGCCACCCGGGGGGGCAGTGGAGGTGGAGGTGGTGGGGGAGGGGGCGAGTTTCCTCGGTGAAGAAGAACATGGCGGCGCCGTTGAAGAAGCCGTGGCTGTCGTCCAGGTGGTTGGTGCGTACGCTTAATTCCGCGGCCCAAATGGAATAGCGAAGGCGGAAGGGTTGGCCTTGGTGATGGACGAGCCAGCGGTTTTTGGTGAGGCGTTGAAAGGGGAGGGGTTGTTGTTGCAGGGTTTCAACGTAGAAGTCCTGGAGGTGGCGGGCATGCTCTCTGAGCAAATAGCTGCCGGGCGTCCATATGGGGAAGCGCAGGAGGCAGGAGGGGGCCTGGCTGGGGGGCAGGCACATGCAGACGTCAAACAGTTGGGCCTTAGGGCGTGGGGATACAGCAATTTCAACGCAGGGGGGAGGGGGCATAGGAGGGGGGCACTAAAGCAGGCTAGGGGGGTACTAACGCTAAGCCCAGCATAGCCGCCTTAGAAGTTTTTAACAAAGCGAAGAGCGCCCCACCCCTGTTTGCCCCTCCCGTATTTGCCCAGCTATGAAGCCCCAAGGGGCCTCTTTTTTTCTTTGAAGAGCCCGAGTTGCTTCCTTTGGAGTTTGTTGTACTTTGTCTTCGGTGGGGGAGTGGCCGTTATTTTTTTATGTCGAAAAGGATGCGCGCGGGCTTGGCGATGGTTAGGAAATTTCCGTGGCTCCAATGCGTGGGGCCTAAGGAGTTTCCATATATATGCATAAAAGAATTTTCTTTCATAAGAAATTAGGGCTTGCCATGGTAACCGTGGCAACGGGTTTATTGGGTTGTGGAGGGGCAGGAGGGATTGTTGTAGCCAACGTTTGTACCTTGGGAGTTGAGGGGCAATGTCCGTCGGGTACAGAATGCCGGGAGGCAGCGGACAGGGCAGAAGGCTATGGGCGGTGTGTACCGAAGGCGGGTGGAGGAGAGGAAGGCTTATGTATTTTAGGTTTAGCAGAGGGATGTCCAAGCGGGGAGATATGTGTAGACACGGGGGATGCGCCGGCGGGGCAAGGCAGATGCATGCCTGAGATTGGCAGCGGAGAAGAAGGCATATGTACATTGGGGGAAGAAGGGGGATGCCCACCTGGGCAAATATGTAGGGATACAGAGAATACACCCGAGGGGAAGGGCCGGTGTATGCCGGAGATCGGGAAAGAGGGCCCATGTGCTTTGGGCCAAACGGGGGAGTGCAACACAGGCGAGAAATGCGTAGACACCAGCGACACCCCTCCGGGCTATGGGGAATGCGTCCCGGAGGCCACCTGCGAAATAGGCGGTGATGACTGCAACACAGGCGACAAATGCGTCTCCACCACCGGCACCCCTGACGGCTATGGCGAGTGCGTCCCGGAAGCCACCTGTGAAGTGGGTGGCGATGATTGCGACACAGGCGAGAAATGTGTCTCCACCAGCGACACCCCTCCGGGCTATGGCGAATGCGTCCCCGAATCTACTTGCGAAGTAGGCGGTAATGACTGCGATACGGGCGACAAATGCGTGTCCACCGACGACACTCCTCCGGGCTATGGGGAATGTGTACCGGAGAGTACCTGCGAAATAGGGCTAAGCGGTGGGGTATGCAGTGGAGGAGAGAAATGCATAGATTTAGGGAATACCCCCCCCGGCTACGGCCAATGTGTCCCCGAAGCCACCTGCGAAATAGGCGGTGATGACTGCAACACAGGCGACAAATGCGTTTCCACCACCGGCACCCCCGACGGCTACGGCGAATGTGTACCGGAAGCCACCTGCGAAGTAGGCGGCGATGAGTGCAACACGGGTGACAAATGCGTGTCCACCGGCACTACTCCTCCGGGCTATGGCGCATGCGTACCCTCAACCACTTGCGAAGTAGGCAGCGCAGACTGCGGTAGTGGCAACAAATGCGTAGACACCCAAGACGTGCCCCCTGGTTACGGCCAATGCGTTCCCGAGGACACTTGCGCAGTGGACGGCGATGACTGCGACACAGGCGAGAAGTGTGTTTCCACCACCGGCACCCCCGACGGCTATGGCGAATGTGTACCGGAAGCCACCTGCGAAGTAGGCGGCGATGATTGCGACACAGGCGAGAAATGCGTAGACACCACCGGCACCCCCGACGGCTATGGCGAATGCGTCCCCGAATCTACCTGCGAAGTAGGCGGCGATGACTGCAACACAGGCGAGAAATGCGTCTCCACCACCGGCACCCCCGACGGCTACGGCGAGTGCGTACCGGAATCTACCTGCGAAGTAGGCGGCGATGACTGCAACACAGGCGAGAAATGCGTCTCCACCACCGGCACCCCCGACGGCTACGGCGAGTGCGTACCGGAATCTACCTGCGAAGTAGGTGGCGATGAGTGCGACACAGACGAGAAATGTGTCTCCACCACCGGCACCCCTAACGGCTACGGCGAATGCGTCCCGGAGGCCACCTGCGAAGTAGACGGCGATGATTGCGACACAGGCGAGAAATGTGTCTCCACCACCAGCACCCCTGACGGCTATGGCGAGTGCGTCCCCGAATCTACTTGCGAAGTAGGCGGCGATGACTGCAACACAGGCGAGAAATGCGTTTCCACCACCGGCACCCCCGACGGCTACGGCGAATGCGTCCCCGAATCCACCTGCGAAGTAGGTGGCGATGACTGCAACACGGGTGACAAATGCGTGTCCACCGGCACCACTCCCCCGGGCTATGGCGCATGCGTACCCTCAACCACTTGCGAAGTAGGCAGCGCAGACTGCGGTAGTGGCAACAAATGCGTAGACACCCAAGACGTGCCCCCCGGCTACGGCCAATGCGTCCCTGAGGACACTTGCGCAGTGGACGGCGACGAATGTGAGGCAGGCGAGAAATGCGTAGAGACAGAGGACGTACCCGACGGCTACGGCCAATGCGTCCCTGAGGACACTTGCGCAGTGGACGGCGATGACTGCGACACAGGCGAAAAATGCGTCTCCACCACCAGCACCCCTGACGGCTACGGCGAATGTGTTCCGGAGAGTACCTGCGAAGTAGGGCTAAGTGGTGGGGTATGTAGTGGAGGAGAGAAATGCATAGATTTAGGGAATACCCCCCCCGGCTACGGCCAATGTGTCCCCGAATCTACCTGCGAAGTAGACGGCGATGATTGCGACACAGGCGAGAAATGCGTAGACACCACCGGCACCCCCGACGGCTACGGCGAGTGCGTACCGGAATCCACCTGCGAAGTAGGCGGCGATGACTGCGACACAGGCGAGAAATGCGTTTCCACCACCGGCACCCCTGACGGCTACGGCGAGTGCGTCCCGGAATCCACCTGCGAAGTAGGCGGCGATGACTGCGACACAGGCGAGAAATGTGTTTCCACCACCGGCACTCCCGACGGCTACGGCGAATGCGTCCCCGAATCCACCTGCGAAGTAGGCGGCGATGAGTGCAACACGGGTGACAAATGCGTCTCTACCGGCACCACTCCCCCGGGCTATGGCGCATGCGTACCCTCAACCACTTGCGAAGTGGGCAGCACAGACTGCGGCAGTGGCAACAAATGCGTAGACACCCAAGACGTGCCCCCCGGCTATGGCCAATGCGTCCCTGAGGACACTTGCGCAGTGGACGGCGATGACTGCAACACGGGCGAGAAGTGTGTCTCCACCACCGGCACCCCCGACGGCTACGGCGAATGTGTTCCCGAGGACACTTGCGCAGTGGATGGTGATGAGTGCGGCGTAGGTGACAAATGTGTTTCCGTCACTGGAATACCTCCCGGCTACGGCCAATGCGTCCCCTTAGCCACTTGTGCAGTAGGCGGCAAGGAATGCAGCATCGGCAACAAGTGCGTCTTCATCATCGG
>Ga0123356_10001488_pt1 | contig 25800 bp, 22 predicted proteins | sample TergutEmb28metaG_2_FD_92546 | JGI IMG/M metagenome (GOLD analysis project Ga0123356, IMG submission 92546) | Embiratermes neotenicus P3 segment gut microbial communities from Petit-Saut dam, French Guiana - Emb289 P3 | ecosystem: Host-associated > Arthropoda: Insects > Digestive system > Gut ...
CGCTGTGGATTGGTTAGATCACTTAACGTGGCGAGGACCAGCGATCTGCCTAGTACTCCCGGCATGAGCCGGGTGGACGGAGCAGCCGTGGGGCTGCGAACAGGGGCTGCCCATGCTGGATGAGCTCGCCGACTCACGCCTGGCCATTCCTCCTCCGCCGCCAGGGCACATCCCTCGTCATCGCCTCCTGACGGCGCTTGACAGTGCGACGAGTGTGCCGCTCGTGCTCTTGTCAGCCGGTCCGGGAACTGGGAAGACCGTCCTGCTGGCGGAGTGGGCGCGGCGCCGGCGCGATCACGTCGCGTGGCTTTGCCCCGCGCCAGGCGACGACGAACCCGGGCGGTTCCGCGCCCTGCTCACGACCGCACTGCGTGCTTCGCCTGACCGCGGGTCAGCTGACTGGGTCCCGCTGGAATCGGGGCTGGTCGATTTCGTGCACTGGCTGCGCCGGCAGTTGCCGGAGGGATCTGACCCGCTGGTCCTGGCCATCGACGATGCCCACCTCCTCACCGACCCGCAGATCATCGATCTCCTAGACAAACTTGTGTGCTTCGGGCATCCAAGGCTGCACATCGTGCTCGCCGCACGCCATGACCCGTCGCTGCCCCTGCACCGCTACCGCCTGGCCGGGCGAATGCACGAACTTCGGGTAACCGACCTGGCCATGAACCTCGGGGAGCTGCGTGACGTGCTCGCGGCGCACCAGGTGACGCTCCCGGGCCCCGCCCTTAGCGCGCTCGCGGCGCGGACCGAAGGCTGGGCGGCGGGCGCCCGGCTGGCAGCCATGCGGATGGAGCACGTGCCGGCGCCAGCGAGCCTGGTCAATGAGCTGACATTTGGCTACGGCAGCATCGGCGAGTACTTCATGGCGGAGGTGCTGGGGGATCTGCCAGAGCCGATGAGCCGGCTGCTGATCGAAACGAGCTTCCTGGACGAGGTGACAGCGCCGCTGGCCGAATCGATCACCGGGCTGGAGGGTGCGGGTGAGATGCTCAGCGAGCTCGCCCGCCGCAACTGGTTCGTCATCGCGCTCGATCCGGCTGGCACACGATTCCGGTACCATCGGCTGTTCGCCGAGGTCTTGCGCTATCTGCTGAGGCGGGACCGGAAGCATTCCATGCCCGAACTCGCGCGTCGCGCGGCTGCCTGCTTCGAGCGCGACGGTGACATGGAGCGAGCGCTGCACTGGGCCGCTATGGCCGACGACTCGCACCGGGTAGCCACGCTGCTCGTCCGGGGCGGACTATCAGACGCGTTCGCGCACCACCGCCCTGTTGCGGGCGCCGACGTCGCGGACATCCTGGCAGAACTCGCGGTCCAGCAGCCGGATGAAGCCACCCGGCAGACCGCTGCGCTGGTCGAACTCATGCTAGGCATGCGGTCCGGTGAGGTGGGGGGTGTCGATCACGCGGCGGCCCGGCTTACCGGCCAGCCATCGACGGACGGGCTGCGCGCAGCCGTACTCCTCGCGCAGGCAAGCGCCCACTTCTGGAGCGGAGCCCACGACGACGTGGACGCCCTGCTCGTCGACGCGCTGGCAGAGACGAGGGGCTGGGGGCACGTCCGCGTCCAGGCGGAGGTGCTCGGGATGATGGCGTGTGTGGACAGCTACCGCAGCCGCCCGCACCATGCCGAGGAGGCGGCCCTGCAGGCGCATCGCCTGCTTCGCGACCATCCAGACGTGCGCGCGCCGGCCGCGCTGTGGCTAGCGGTTGTAGTCCGGTGCGTGCAAAAGGCAGACCTGACGGCAGCGGCCCGCGCGCTTCGGAACGTTTGCGTACCAGCCGCCGTCAGCGCGCACCCGGGCATCGGGGAGGCGCGCACACTGTGGCATGCCACCGTCCTCGCGCTTTCCGGCAAGCCGCACGAAGCCCGGGCGATCCTCGACACTGACACCTTCGAGTCGGCGCCCGCCCTGCTCCAGGTGCACCGTGACATCCTTCTCGGGGAGATCGAGACACTTCTCGGTCGGCCGCACGAGGCGCTGCGGCACTTCGAACAGCACCGCAGGGGCAGGCTAGCCGCGCTGGTGGACGTGCCTTGTGCACGCGCTTACCTAGCCCTCAATGACGTGGAGAGCGCGCGGCAAAGCATCCGTGCAGTGCTGAGCGCGACGCGACCACGGCTCAGCCGCTACATTCTCGTGGAATCCATGCTGATCGACGCGCGGATAGCCAACCGGACCCGCGATACCGGACGGGCGCTTGAGATGATCACGAACGCGCTCGATGTCGCGCACGAGGAGGTAGCACTGCCGTTTGTCCAGGCGAGGGGGACGTTCGCCGACCTGCTCGCCCGGCATCCCGCCGTGGCCGGCCGCTGGCCGAGTTCGCCGGCCGACGACCCGGGCGGAGCCGTCACCGCAGCGCCAAAGCCCGGCGCTCGCGACGTTCCGGTCCAGCTCACGCCGCGAGAGCAGTCAGTCCTTACCTACCTGGCCACGAGCATGACAGCGACCGAGATCGCGGCCGAGCTGTACCTGTCTGTCAACACGGTTAAGACGCACCTGGCAGCGATATACCGCAAGCTCGGCACCAGCCGCCGGCGGGAAGCCGTCCGCCGGGCGCGTGAGCTGGAGTTGCTCTGACCTGAGTCACGTGCTGCTGATCAGTGCGTCTTCCCTGATTACGTGCACAACCGCATTGATCAGTGCCAGATGCGAGAAGGCCTGCGGGAAGTTACCCAGGTGCCGCCCGGTTCCCGGGTCGATCTCCTCGGCGTACAACAGCAACGGGCTGGCGTATGAAAGGAGCTTCTCGCACAGCGCCCGCGCACGGGCTACCTCGCCGATCTCCGTGAGCGCCGAGACGAGCCAGAACGAGCAGATAGTGAACGACCCTTCTTCGCCGCTGAAGCCGTCGTCCGTCTCTTCCACCCGGTATCGCAGGACTAGGTCGTCCTCGGTGAGCTCGTCGGCGATGGTCAGGACGGTTGCCCGTACCCGCTCGTCCTCCGGTGGCAGGAACCCGACAAGCGGAATCAGCAGGACCGAAGCGTCGAGGGCTGTCGTCTCGTAGTGCTGGCAGAAGACGCCCCTGTCGTCTACGCCGTTAGCGCAGATGTCCGCGTGAATCTCATCGGCGACGCGCCGCCATTCCGAAGCGCGAGCGGCATCTCCGCGCAACTCGGCCAGCTTGGCCCCCCGGTCCAGGGCAACCCAGCAGAGGATCTTGGAGGAGGTGAAATGCTTCGCCGGCCCGCGCACCTCCCATAGTCCCTGGTCGGGATCACGCCAGTGCTTGATGGCGGCCTCGACCTGCCGCTGCAGCATCGGCCACCGGCGCTCATCAAGCCGGTCCCGGGACCGCGTGTGCAGGTAGACGGAGTCAAGCAGGACACCCCACATGTCGTGCTGCCGCTGGTCCCACGCACCGTTACCGATGCGAACCGGGGAGGCCCCTTCGTACCCTCCCAGATGCTCGAGAACATGCTCGGTCAGGTCTCGCTCGCCGCCGATCCCGTACATGATCTGCAGGTCCGCCTCCTGCTCCGCCAGGTCCGCGAGGAAGTAATAGAACTCGTTGGCGTCCCGGTTCAAGCCGAGCGTGTACAGGGCCCAGAGCATGAACGCCGAGTCCCGCAGCCAGCTGTAGCGGTAGTCAAAGTTCCTCTCGCCACCCGGTGTCTCGGGCAGCGAGGTGGTCGCGGCCGCCAGCAGCGCGCCCGTTGGCGTGTAGATCAGTCCCTTGAGCGTCAGCGCCGACCGGACCAGGTATTCACGCCACGGGTGGTCGGGGAAGTTGCCGCGGCTGATCCACTCGTGCCAGAAGTCGCCTGTCCAGGACAGCCGTGTGTGGGCCTCGGTGAAGCTCTGCGGCGCGGTGGAATCGCCCCATGAGAGCGCGCAGAACGCCTGGTCGCCTGCGCGCAGCCTGCGTCGCGCGACCGCGATCGGACCTTCGAATCCGAGGTTCAGGTCCGTGCTGAGCTTGACTTGCGGCGTGCCGTCGAGGACGGACTCGGCCTCCCCGTAGCCGCTTCCCAGGTGCCGCCACGAGCCGCGCCGCCGACCGTAGTCATACGCCGGATCGCACTCAAGGACGAAATCGATCCAGCCGTTCAGGCACCTGACCGTGCGGAGGAGCACGTGCTCGGCACCGTGGTCTGCGGGTGCCCGCTTATGCAACGGAGACCGGCTCGACTGGTGTCGCCAGGGCCCCACCAGCAGCACGTCGCGGACCACCGCCCAGCCCGTCGGGGAAGCCCACGTCGTCTCGAGGATCATCGTTCCCGGCAGATAGCGCCGCCCCGCCGGCACCATGATGTCTGCCGGCCCAAGCCGGAATGAGCCGGCGCTGCGGTCCAGCATGGCGGCGAAGATACTGGGGCCGTCCATCCGGGGCAGGCACATCCACTCGACGGTGCCACTCGAGGCGATCAGGGCCGATACCTCGCAGTCGGACAGGAACCCATAGTCGGCGATGGGCGGAAACGGGCTTCCCCTCCGGGTGGGGTGAGCGCCCGGGGCCGGCAGGTCCGCCGGCACCGATGCGGGATGGTCTCTGGTTGTCAGGTCGTGATCGATCGCCATGGTGTCCCCTCGCCGCTCGACGGTTGCCCGATGAAATCATTTCCCCTGCTGGGAGATCTGACAGCCACACGACCGGGACTGCCCCAAGAGTCATTCCTTTCGGGTGAGGTAGGAGCGCCCACCGCGGGCAATCCTGACGCCATGGAATCTGAACCTTCGGGTGAGACCTATGACGGCGTGACCCGTGAGAGAGACGAAATGCCCGGGATGGCGCTTGGCCGGTGGGCAGGGCTGGTGCTGGGTGCCATCACCCTGATCCTGGGCATCATCCTCGTCTTCCGCCCGACGCATTCGCTGATCGCGATCGCTGTCTTGCTGGGCGTTGTGATGATGGTCTCGGGCGTGTACCACATAGCGCGCGCGATTGGCGGCCATGAACACCAACGTGTCTGGCGAGGCCTGGCCGGCGTGCTGTTCTTCATGGTTGGCCTCGCGCTAATCCGGCACATCAGCCTCAGCATCGCCCTGATCGGCCTGTTTGTCGGCATCGCCTGGATCATTCAGGGTGTTTCCGCTTTGGTGGAGAGCTTCTCCGGCAGCCGTGAGCGCTCGGAGCGGCGGGAGACCGGCTGGACGGTGTTCTTCGGCATCATCAGCCTGATCGCCGGAATCGTGGTCGTCTCCGCGCCCATCGCGTCCATCACGACGCTGACGATCTTCATGGGCATCTGGTTCATCATCATGGGGATCATGGAGATCATCGGCAGCCTTATCGCCAGGCGCGCCCTAAGTACTCAACGCACGCACGAGGCTCGCGTCCCGCAGCAGCGAGCGGACGTGGCCGCCGGCGGCCGCGGCGCCGAGGGTACCCCGCGCCAGGCGGGCAGCGGCGAGGATGTGGCCGGCCAGGGCACTGGAGGCGGGACCCGGCCGACGAGCCGGAACTACCCAGGCTGACATGCGCCGTCGCCGGTGGGCGCCGTGGGCGCTCGGGGGTGCCTTCGCCGTCGTCGGGACCATCGGGGGGCTCATCGGCGCCGCCATCGCTTCCCCGGACTCCTCAGCTGTCACCGGCACAGCCGCGATCGGTCACGCCAGTACCCCCCCTCCGGCGTCTGCCGCGGCCTGCCAGGTCACCGCGGTGGTGCAGAAGGTTCTGCCCTCGGTGGTGACGATAGCCGCCACCAGTTCGACCGGCGCCGGCACTGGCTCCGGGGAGGTCATCAGGACAGACGGCTACATCCTGACCAACAACCACGTCATCGCCGGTGCCGCGCACGGCGGCTCGATCCAGGTCCTGTTTTCCGACGGCCTGACTGCCCCGGCCACCATCGTGGGCCGGGATGTGCTCACCGATCTGGCTGTGCTCAAGGTTCAGCCCGAGCACGACATGAAGGCGATACCTCTCGGCTCGTCCGACTCGGTGGTAGTCGGCCAGCCGGTCATCGCCATCGGGGCGCCCCTCGGGCTATCGGGCACCGTGACGTCCGGCATTGTCAGCGCACTTGACCGGACGATCGAGGTCCCCGCGGAGAACGACAGAACGGCGCTGCTGGTATCAGCGGTGCAGACAGACGCGGCGATTAACCCCGGCAACAGCGGCGGCGCCCTGGTGAACTGCGCTGGCCAGCTCATCGGCGTGCCAACCGCGGGTGCGACAGCGCCCAGTCCGTCGGGCGAATCTTCCGGAGGCAGCATCGGACTTGGCTTCGCGATCCCAGTGGACATCGCGAAGACGATCTCCACCGAGCTCATCGATCACGGCCGGGCTACTCATGCGTTCTTCGGCCTGCAGACGGTTCCCATCCCGGAGGCCGCAGCCGCTCAGGCGGGGGTTAGCTCGGGCCTGTTCGTGGCCGGCGTCGTATCCGGGGGTCCGGCCGAGAGAGCCGGCCTGCGCCGGGATGACGTGATCACCAGCGTCGAGGGCAAACCCGCTACCAGCAACGTGCAGCTCCAGGAACTCACTCTGACAAAGAGCCCCGGCGACAAGGTGGCAATCGACTACGTCAGGGACCGCCGTCCGGGCAGCTTGACCGTCACTCTCGGGACGCAGCCGTGACTGGCTAGTTAACAGGCAGTGTGCCGAGTTCAGCAGTGCGCGCATTGGTCCAGCCCGGCGGCGGGATGATCGCCGCCCACGCGGCGGCGCCCTGAAGCATGCCATATGAGTGGCCATGCCCGGCCGGAACCGCGGTGGACAGCGCCAGGTCCGCCGCCACCTGCCAGAACGTCACGAGCGGATACCAGTGCATCGCTGACGACACATCCGGCGGCCGGGGTCCGCGCAGCCAGTCCGGCTGGTGGAACGCCAACTGCCAGGACCACCAGACGATCGGATCCGACGTGTTCTGCAGGTAGACGACCCTGGGCCGCTGCCACCCTGGCGCAGGCGCCTCAAGTTGGGCGGCCGAGGTGGCGAAGCGTACCGTGCGTCCGCCCTGATACACCGGTTGCCACTCCGGGCTGCCCAGGTCCCGCTCTGCGGTGAAACGGCTCCACAAGGAGTTGCTGTTGGTCGGGCCGACCCAGAGCACGCCCGAGGTCCGGTCACGAATGTCCTCGCTGCCGCTGAACGCGGCCTCGCCGCCGAACGAGCCGAGGCTCTCACCCAGCACCACGAGCGCTGGCCGGTGGTCGGCGGGCAACTGGTGCCACGTGTCGTATACCGCGTCGAACAGGTCCCGGCCTGCCTCCTGAGCTGGGGCCTTGTCGATGAGGAAGGAGATCCAGCTGGGCAAGAAGGAGTACTGGATGGACACGATCGCCGTGTCACCGTCATACATGTACTCGAGCGGGTCGATCATCGCTGGATTCACCCAGCCCGTGCCGGTCGTCGTGGCGACGACGATGACCTTCCTGCTGAAGGCGCCGGTCCGTTCCAGTTCCTTGACCGCCAACGTGGATTCGGCCGCGAGCGAGGTCGCGGAGTTCAGCCCGACGTAGACACGGATCGGTTCCATCGCGGCGGTCCCGGTGAATTTGCTGATCTCCGACTGTGTCGGGCCGGTGTCGACGAATGTCCGCCCCTGCCGTCCGAGCGTCGTCCACGGCACCAGCGAGTCGGGACTGCCGGAACGCAACGGGTTGATGGGCTCGGTTATCCCGACGGCGGTCCCGGCGTCGGCGCCTCCGAAGACCGAATTCGCCCCGGCGATGAACACCCGGGGCAGCACGCCCGTCACCAGGAAGCCGAGAATCAGGAGCACCACCAGCACAGCCAGCGCGCTAGCGGCCTGGTGCGGCAGGAACCGGCGCAGTTGCCTGGCGACCACCCGCACCAGTGACCGTATTCCCCGCGCGACCGAGAGCAGCGCGGCGGCGATCAGGATCGACACGATGACGACGAGGATGTACTGGGCCTCGCTGGGCTGGCTTGCCTCTACCAGTTCCCTGATCTGGTGCTGCCACTCAGCCCCGAGAAAGCCGAACAAGGGGATAAGGAGCACCGCGGCGAAAGCCAGCGTCCAGCGGCCCGCGCGGCGCACCGCGGGCCCCGGGGACCACGGAATCAGCGACCGCAGCAGCCACCCGATCAGGGTTCCGATGGCATAGCCGATGGCCGTGGTGATTCCGGACATCACGGCCTGCAGGAGCCAGGCACGCGGCAACAGCGACGGAGTCAGCGACAGGCAGTAGCAGATCAGCGCGCCCGTCAGTCCGCCCATGCTGAACCTGGCGAAGTAGCGCCGCGCCCGGGCGAAGGACCACCGGGCCGGCCTTGCCGGCCGCTGTGCGGGTGCCTGCCCGACAGGCGGGCCGATAGGCACCGTGGGCGGCTCGGCCGGCGCGGCTGGGCGCGGCACGTGCGGGCTCTCCGCCGGCGCGGCGGGCAGCGGCACCTGCGGAGTCTCGGCCGCGTTACGACCAGAATCGGCGGTCATCGGGTTCCCCATGCCCACACGGCAGCGGAGGCCAGCACGCCAAGGCCGTTCGTTGACCAGTGCAGGCTGGCCGAGGCGAGCAGCGAGCCGCTGCGGCGCCGCAGCTCGCAGAACACGACACCCGATAGCGCCGTGAACGCCACCGTCGCCAGCACCGTCACCAGTTGCGCCGATTTGCCCCTGCCGACCGCTGCGCCGATCGCCTCGTTGTCCGAGGAAAGCCCGAGCGACGGGAGAATGTGCCACAGGCCGAACAGCGTCGACGACACGATGGTGGCGGTCACCGTCCCGCGAACGCGCCGGACCAGCCCCCACAGCACGCCCCGGAAGGCGACCTCCTCAACGAGCACCGTGCCGACCGGTATGAGCACGAAGGCGGTGAGCAGCGCGTCCGCCCAGCCGAGGTGATAACGGCTGTCGCGGAAGGCATCACGGGTTAGCGGGAGCGCCGCGCCGACGGCATACACGATAGCAACGGCGCCGACGATGAAACCGGCCCAGATCAGTCCCCGCCGCCACGTTCCCGGACCCAAACCGAGCTCTTCCCAGCTGAGCCCGGCCAGCCGGGCCAGCAAGATCAGTACGGCCGCGCAGGCCGGCCCCACTGCCAGGGAAGCATGCGGCACCCGAACATCCACAACGTTGACGATTGCCAGGATGACGACTGTCACGAAAATCGCTGCCACCGGAGAAATCCAGACCGTTCGCGGCATGCCTGCTCCCCCCTGCTCCGGTTAGCGACGCCTGTGCCCGTACACGTCCATTGCATCCGGCCGGCCCAGGCACACAGATCACCCTTCGCGTATGAGGTCGATCCCGTTGCCCGGGGCATACGTTCCGTCAGGAACAGTTCCGCGACTCCCGGACTCGATTGCCATGCGCTCCGTCGATGAGCCACCCGCTGCAGGACCGCTGTGGGACACGCCACCGCCCCTCTCCGAATCCGCGAGGCGGCTGCTGTGGTTCGAGATCTTCGCGCTCTTCTCGGTATCGCTCGGCGCGAGCGCGTTGCGCTCGACCGTCTCACTGATCGGCTCCCTGACCGAGCGGGTAGCGCTCAGCGAGCAGCACATAGTGATCAACGGATCACAGGCACCGGGACGCCCGCTGTACGACCTCGTCCTTCAGCTCGTGTCCATCCTCACCGGCGTCGCCCCCGCGATACTCGCGTTCTACCTGTTGGCCAGGAACGGGGAACGCCCGTCCTCCATTGGAGTGGACGCGTCCGAGCCGGGGCGGGACTTGTTGCGCGGAGCGGGACTGGCCGCGCTGATCGGGGGCTGCGGGCTCGGCCTGTACTACCTGGCTTTCAAGGCCGGGATCGCCCTGGACATCGTCGCGGCGAATCTGCCGGACGTCTGGTGGCGGTTCCCGGTCCTGCTGCTGAGCGCTCTTCAGGATGGCATCCTCGAGGAAGTGCTGGTCGTCGGATACCTGATCAGCAGGCTACGGATGCTCGGCCTGCGGCCGGTCTCCGCGGTCGCGATTAGCGCCGTGCTCCGCGGCTCTTATCACCTGCACCAGGGGATAGGAGCGTTCTTCGGCAACGTGATCATGGGGGTCCTCTTTGGCACCCTGTTCCTGCGCTGGAAGCGAACCAATCCGATGCTTATCGCGCACTTCCTGATCAACGCCGTCGCATTCATCGGCTACACACTGCTCGCAAGCCACGTCTCATGGCTGCCGTGATCGCGTCCACGGCGGTACTAGCGACGCGACGACTGAACGGCGAGGCGATCGTCTGCGGACTGCCGTCGAAGCCGAGCTTCGCGGCGCCGTTGCCAGCCACGGCGGATCCGCGAGCCGAGCAGTACAAACAAAGCGATGCCAGCAGCCAGCGTCACGGCTGCGATGATTGCCGCGGTCACCGGGTGGAACACGGCGAATGACACGAGGCTGACCACGCCAAGGTCCTCAAGCAGGCTGGCGGCAATGTTGCTGAACGGTTCAGGGCTCGCGTTGATGCCAACCCGGACGCCGGTCTTGACAACATGCGAGGCAAGCGCCGACCCGCCACCGAGCGCGGCCGCCGCGATCGTCGCAGCCGGGTTAGCGTGCGCCTGCTGCGCCATGACGACGCCGATGGCGCCGCCGACTATTGGTCGCAGCGGGGTGTTAACGATGTCCCACACCGAGTCCAGCATCGGGATCTTGCCAACCACGAACTGGCCGATGTAGAGCACGGCCGCAGCTGCCAGCACCGTCGGTCGTTCCAGCACCTGCGGTATCGCGGCAACGTGCCCAAACCGGCCAAGCAGGCCGAGCACGAGCACGGCGGCGTAGCTGTTGACCCCGCTACCAACGCCGGTGGTGAAGATCAGGGAGACAGGGAGCATCCGGGTCCGCCCTTCAGGCCTCGTAGTGCGCCCGACTACTGCGTAAGTTCCATGCCGAACTGTCCAATACTGCCCGGACAGTCCAATTTATGTCGGCGCCGGAAGCGTCTTGTCTTTGCGCGAGGAAATACTCTCTGAACTTTCAGTCACATATCGTGATCAGTTGATCGCTGTGCGTTAGGGTCTATCTTGCCGAGTTGAACATGGAGTCCCGATGACAATGCAGGGTGCGTACGCGATCGAGCCGTGGGTGCTGCGCGAGACTTACCTGGACCTAGCCAAGCTGCCTCAGTCCGAGTCGCTGTTCGCCCTGGCCAACGGGTACGTGGGGCTGCGCGGCAACCTGGAGGAGGGAGAACCGCACGGCCTGCCGGGCAGCTACCTCAACGGGGTCTACGAACTGCGGCCGCTACCCGCCGCCGAGATCGCCTACGGCCTCCCCGAGACCGGGCAGACAGTCATTAACGTCACCAACGGAAAGCTGCTCCGGCTGTTTGTCGATGACGGACCGTTCGACGTCCGCTATGGCGAGCTGCGTTCGCACGAGCGAGTCCTGGACTTTCGCGCCGGGGTGCTGCATCGCGATGCGGAGTGGCGATCGCCCGGCGGGAGTCTGATCCGCGTCTCCTCGACCCGGCTGGTGTCATTCGTCCAACGGTCGGTCGCCGCGATCTGCTACGAGGTGGAGCCGCTCGCCGCCCCGGCACGGTTCGCGCTGCAGTCAGAACTGGTGGCCAACGAACAGCTGCCCGGGCCGGCCGGCGCTGATCCCCGGGTGGCCGTCGTGCTCGAGAATCCGCTCGTCCAGCAGTACCACAACGTCGATGGAACGATCGTGGTCCTCGCGCACTCCACACGGCGGTCTGGGCAGAACGTGGCCGCGGCCATGGATCACCTGATCGACGGCCCGCCCGGCGTAATGGTGGAATCCCGGGTGTTCCCGGACGGCGGCCTGGTCACCGCTGCAACCCCGCTGGAGCCGGGCCAGAAGCTGCGCGTGATCAAGTTCATCGCCTACGGCTCGTCCGGCGAGCGGTCGGTGACAGCGGTCCGCGACCAGGCGTGGGCGGCGCTCTCCGCTGCCCGGCAGACCGGATGGGAGGGGCTGCTCGCGGAGCAGCGTGCATACCTTGACAACTTCTGGGACCGCGCCGACGTCGAGATCGATGGGGATCCCGAACTTCAGCAGGCGGTCCGCTTCGCGTTGTTCCACGTCCTGCAGGCCGGGGCCCGGGTGCAAACCCATGCGATCCCGGCTAAAGGGCTGACCGGTCCGGGCTATGACGGGCACGCCTTCTGGGATACCGAGAGCTTCGTGCTTCCGCTGCTCACCCTGACCGCTCCAGACGCGACCGCACACGCACTCCGCTGGCGGCACCAAACCCTTCCGCTGGCCCTCGAGCGGGCCGCACAGCATGGACTGGAGGGCGCGCTGTTCCCCTGGCGGACGATTAACGGCCAGGAGTGCTCCGGCTACTGGCCCGCCGGAACCGCCGCCTTCCACATCAGCGCCGACATCGCCCACGCGGTGATCCGCTACGTCGACGCCACCGGCGACACAGAGTTCGACCGCGGGCCCGGGATGGACCTGCTGACCCACACCGCCCGGCTGTGGTACTCCCTCGGGCACCACGACGCGGACGGCAAGTTCCGCATCGACGGGGTCACCGGCCCCGACGAGTACAGCGCCGTCGTCGACAACAACGTGTACACCAACCTGATGGCCCGGGAGAACATGATGTCCGCCGCTGACGCGGCGCTGCGGTATCCGGACCGAGCCCGTGAGCTCGGCATTGACGCGGAGGAGTCAGGCCGCTGGCGGGTGGCCGCGCAGGAAATGACGCTCCCCTACGATGAGGGGCTCGGCGTGACACCCCAGGACGAGGAGTTCACCCGGCACGAGATCTGGGACTTCGCGGGCACGCCGGCCGGGAAATACCCGCTGCTGCTGCATTTCCCGTACTTCGACCTGTACCGCAAACAGGTTGTCAAGCAAGCCGACCTCGTGCTCGCGATGTACCTGTTCGGAGAGACGTTCACCGCGGAGCAAAAGGCACGCAACTTCGACTACTACGAGCCGCTCACCGTACGGGATTCCTCGCTGTCCGCCTGCATCCAGGCGGTCATGGCCGCTGAGGTCGGCCATCTGGACCTGGCGTTCGACTACCTTGGCGAGGCCGCCTTGACCGACCTCAGGGATCTGGCGCACAACACCCGCGATGGCCTGCACATTGCGTCGCTGGCTGGAGCCTGGATCGCGGTAGTCGGCGGGTTCGGAGGGTTGCGGCATCGTGACGGCCGCGTCGGCTTCGCACCAAGGATTCCCGCCGCCCTGAGCAGGCTCGCCTTCAGCGTCCTCATCCAAGGAAGGCGAGTACGAGTCGAGGTGACTCACACGGAGGCCATCTACTCGCTCGCGGACGGCGAGCCACTGGAAATCCTGCACCATGACGAACAGGTACAGCTTTATGCCGGGAAACCCGAGACCCGCCAGACGCGGCCGGTACCGCCCCGCCCTCAGCCCGCCCAGCCGCAGGGGCGGGAACCCCTTCGCCGCCGGGCGATCGTGGACGACGACTAGGCAAGGACTGGCAGCTCGCCGCTGCCCGCCAGCCGGCACCGGCACCGGTGGCACGCGTCAAGCAGTCGAACGCCCGGTCGGCCGGAGCGCTTCCGTCACTCGCGCGAGAAAGCGGGCTTGGTCGTCGTCGCCGCTGACCTTCATGCGCTCGAACGTGCTGTCGAGCTTGACATCGACGTAGTAGCCGCCCGCGTCCTCGTGGAAGTGGAGGAACGCCCGGTCGCCCCGGGAGAAGTAGCCGCGCCTGCGCTCGCGGAGCTGGGGGAGCTTGCGCAACTCCGCCAGCAGCGGCTCCAGCTGGTCAAGGTCCTCCTGCGTTGCATGCCGCATATATCGAGGATCATGCTGGAGGTGAGGACAGCGCAAGAGAAGCTGGCATGCCGATGAGCGAGGCCGTAGAGCTCCCCGAGGACATCGTCGAGCGGATCCGCAGGCTGTGCCTGGCGCTCCCCGAGGTGACGGTGCGGGTCGACGGTTCACTATCCACAGCGAGATCGACGGCGCACTCGTTCGACATCCGGCGCAGGTCGTTCTGCTTGCTGATGGCAGTGCGGGGCTCGGCCGGCCAGCCCGTCCCGCTGCTGGTGCTGCGGGCGGATCCAGACGATCGAGAGATGCTGCTTTCCATTGGCCGCCCGTTCTTCGCCCCGCGGGCCGGCCGTGGTCGCATCGGAGTGCTGCTTAAGGACGACACAGACTGGGCCGAGATCCGCGAGCTGGTTACCGATAGCTATCGGATCCTCGCCCCGAAGAAGCTCGCCGCACTGCTTGACTAGGACGCGCTGTTCCGTGCCGTGCTGGCGAGTACGGTTTGGGAATGGTAAGCCTGCGAGGACCGCAGAGCGCGTGGCGTACGGGAGCTCCGGCACTGCTCGCTTGCCTGATTGCCGTGCTAGCAGGCTGCACGGGGTCAGGGTCGGCCGGGCAGTCGGGGAGCGGCGCCGGCACGGCGCCAACGCACTCGCGTTCTGCTGCGAGTTCCGCTGCCACCCGCCGGCTGACGGGGCCGCGTCCACCGTTGCCTGAGCCGAGACCCCTCGTTCCGTTCGGTGGTCCTAATCTCGCAGGCGCTGGTATCTGGCATCCCGTCGGACGGCTTGTCGACGGCATGCAGGCGGTCTATGAGACGACACTTGTTCCGCCAGCTGGGACGACGCGGGCCGGCATCGCCTGGATGGACACGAAGCTGTTGTCGGCGCGGCTGTACTCGGGGTCCTTGTCTCCCGGCGGCGTCGGCTACAAGTACACGGCGCCGGTCCAGCCCGGCGCGGCGGCGGAGCTCGTTGCGGCGTTCAACGGCGGGTTCAAGATGGCCGACGCGCACGGCGGCTATTACACCGAGGGCCGTCTGATCGACCCGCTGGTGCCAGGGGACGCTTCGGTGGTGATTTACGCCAACGGCGCGATTGCCGTCGGCGCGTGGGGCGCCGACGTGCACATGACGCGATCCGTCGTGGCCGTCCGCCAGAACCTGGTGCCGCTCGTCGCTGACGGCACCCCGACCGCCCTCGCGGCAAGCCCCGACTGGAAGGCGTGGGGCAACACCTGCGGGGCGAGGTCCTGCGCGGCATCCGTCCCCGGCGTGGAGCACCAGTGGCGATCAGGGCTCGGCGTGACGGCCGACGGTGCCCTGGTGTACGCACTCGGCCCGGCGCTCGACCCATTGCAGCTCGCCGAACTCCTAGTCCGCGCAGGAGTGGTGCGGGGCATGGAACTGGACATCAACCCTGGCTGGCCTGTGTTCGCCACCTACCGTCCCGCGACATCGAACGGCCTCGCCGAGCCGTCGAACGGTACCAAACTCCTCAGCACCCGCCTCAATGCGGGAACGTTCTTCCAGGTGTCGTACGCCCGCGACTTCATCACCATGTCCGCTCGCCCGGCACGGCCCTAAATGAACTTTAGTTGAACAATAAGTGAACATAAATCATCTACATGATGGTACATAAGCGACACAGTTACAGATCTGTGAGTAATTGGGCAGATCAGGGGCCGCACTTGGTCGAGTTGTCATTAAATGATGTGACATTTCGCGACACGCAACTGTGGGCTCGCGCTCGGCAAGATCTTGCTGATGCGATCCCCCACGGAGTGCCGTCTGCGGGGTGACGACTGGTGCATTGGTTCTAAGACTTCGGGGTTCCCAGCCCAGGCGGCGCTGGCGAATGTGAGGTGGGAGCGCAGTGTCGAGGCGACCGGTGACGGGTCCCGGCGACGGGGAAGGTTCCGGGCTGCAGCCAGGAGCGGGCGCCAGGGGTGACGACTCATCCGAGGCGTGGGCACTGGCCCGGCGGGAGATGGAAGCGGCGAGGGAAGAGACTGGGCGTCCCGTGCCGGGAGACACGCCTGCCGGCCTGGCTGCCGCGTCTGCGGTCGCAGTAGCCACGCCCAGGCACGGGATGTCGCGAACGACGAGGACGCCGTGGTCCGGATTCGCGCCATCGAGGTGGCGAGTCCGCTGGCGGCTGGTGGCCCTGGTGGTCGTACCAGCAGTCACCGCGGCCTTCCTCGGCGGGCTGACCATCTACCGGGACGCCAGCGACTGGCTCGCGACCGGCCGGGTGGAGAACCTGGCACAGCTGAACGAGTCGGTGGTTCGGCTGGCCCAGGCGCTGGAAAACGAGCGTGACCTGTCCGCCGGGTACGCGGCGAACCAGGTGGCAGTACCGGATCTGGCCGGGAAGCTGAGGCAAGCGCAGCAGGCGTCAGCAAGTGCGGGGCAAGCGGTCCGGGCCGGGGCTGCCGGGGTGGGGACCGGCGGCGGGTACCAGGCGACCATCGTGCAGGACCTCGCCACGCTCTCGCAGGCCCTGGCAAATCTGCAGCGTGTTCGCCCGGCGATGTTGTCCTCATCGCCGAAGGTCATTACCTCGACGGCAGTGAGCGTGCAGAAGTACGCCGACCAGGCCATCCAAGCCGCCGACACCTTCAGCGCCTCGGTCGGCAACGGCACCAGCGACGCGGACCTTAACGGCAACCAGAACGCTCTCGGCGCGCTGCTGCGGGTGGAGAACCAGATGTCACTGCAGCGCGGCGTCCTGCTCGTTGCGCTCGGCGCTTCGCCCCCCACGCTCAGCCCCGCTAACCTTGCCGTCCTGCTGCAGGCCCAGCAGCAGCAGGCTGCGGACCAGGCCGAATTCAACGCTTCTGCTAGCCAGGCGGAACAGGCGAACTTCAACAGCGTGGCCGGCGGCAGCGCGGCGGGCCCGGCGCGGACGGAGGAGGCACTGGCACTGACCAACGCCTTCAGCAACGTCCCGCTGACCTCGCTGAACAACGTCAGCAGCCCGAAGCTGACCGCACCTGGCTGGTACGACGCGATGTCGGCCACCATCAACGGCACACATCAGGTGGAAGACCAGTTGGCCGGCGTGATTGCTACCCGGGCCAGCGCGCTCCGGTCGCAGGCTACCTCGGGTCTGCTTCTCACCAGCGTTCTGACGGTGCTCCTGCTCGGCTTGGTGGTGCTGGTCACGACGATCGTGGCCCGGTCCTTGATTCTCCCGCTGCGAAAGCTGCGCTCGGACGCGCTCGAGGTGGCCAGCCGCCGGCTGCCCGAGATGGTGGCGCGGCTCAGCGAGAGCGAGGGGGAAGGCGAAGACGCCGAGATCGAGCCAATCGGGGTCACCTCGGCCGACGAGATCGGTGAAGTTGCGCGGGCCTTCGACCAGGTGCACCGCGAGGCAGTCCGGCTGGCGGCCCACGAGGCGAGGCTGCGCGGAAACCTGAGCGCCATGTTCGTCAACCTATCCCGCCGCAGCCAGATGCTAGCTGAACGGCAGCTCGGCATCATCGACTCTCTCGAGCAGTCCGAGCCGGACCCTGACCGGCTTAGCCGCCTGTTCCGGCTGGACCACCTCGCCACCCGGATGCGCCGCAACTCCGAGAACCTGCTGGTCCTGGGCGGCCATGAAGACCCCCGCAAGTGGAGCCAGCCGGTGCCCCTGCTGGACGTCGTGCGCGCCGCCATATCGGAGATCGAGCAGTACGAGCGGATCTCGGTGAACATCCAGCCGGGAGTCCTCATTACCGGCCGCGCTGCAAGTGACGTTGTGCACCTCGCCGCCGAGCTGATCGAGAACGCGGCGGCGTTCTCGTCGGCCGAGGTGCTGGTGACTGGTCAGATGCTGAACAGCGGGGGCGTGCTGGTCGAGATCACCGACGAAGGGCTCGGCATCGCGGACCAGGAACTGGCGGACGCGAACTGGCGGCTAGACCATCCACCGGTGATCGATGTTGGGGTCTCACGCCGGATGGGCCTGTTCGTGGTGGGCCGCCTTGCCGCCCGGCACGGCATCCGGGTGCGGCTAAGGTCCGCACAGCCCCGCGGTCTGTCGGCCCTGGTGTGGCTCCCGGAGGCGGTGGCCCAGCTGGAGACCGAGTCGTTCAGCTCCCTGCGGCGGCGAGCCACTGGCGGGTACCGGCCTACCGCCCAGGTCTCACCTGCGTCGGTCCCACCAGCTTCGGTCCCATCCACTCCGACCCCTGCCACGTCAGCCCTCCGCACCGCGGGCACCCCGACACCCGCGGTGGCGGCGCACCCTGCCGGAGCGGGCTGGTTCCGGCGCGGCGACATGCCCGTAGGCTCCGCTACTGGCCAGCCACCGGCTCACTCCTGGACACCGCCCGCTGACGACGTCTTCCGCGCGGCCCAAACGGTGGCCTCCCCGGCCGTGGGCGAGACATCTGCGGCAGGGTTGCCGACGCGGGTGCCGAAGGCAAACCTTCTCCCGGGCTCTGTACGCCGACCCGAAGTTCAGCAGGCCGAGCAGCCAGCGTGGCGCGCCGACAGCAGCCAGCAAGACGCCATCGCTCGCCGCCGGTCGCCGGGGGAAGTCCGCAGTCGGCTGGCGGAATTCCAGCAGGGGGCCCGCCAGGGTCGCTCGGACGCACCTGGGAGCTTTGGGGCCAATGAGAATTGAAGGCAACGGCAGAGACACGAGAGGAAAGCCCGTGAGCACCCTGGGGCATCCCGCGCAGGACCTTAACTGGCTGGTCACGGACTTCGTCGCACGGGTGCCGGACGTGGCCCACGCAGTGATCGTTTCCTCTGACGGGCTTGTGGTGGCGGTCAGCGCGGGATTCCCGGAAGAACGCGCCGACCAGTTGGCGGCGGTGACGTCCGGGCTCTCGAGCCTCGTGCAAGGAGCCGCGCGCATATTCGAGGCCGGCACCGTGGCCCAGACGGTGGTGGAGATGGACTCCGGCGTGCTTGTGGTCATGACCATCAGCAATGCCGCGAGCCTGGCCGTGCTCGCCGGGCCCGACGGCAAGATGGGACTCATCGCCTACGAGATGGCGCTGCTGGTCGAGCGGGCCGGGCGGATGATTGCCCCGGCCACCCGGGACTCGGACCATGCCGCCATCCTGCCCGGCGGGCGTTGACCGGTCAGCACCGCTGCTTTCGAACCCGAAAGGACCAGCCGACATGCCACTTCGGCGCCGAGCCCACGCCGCCACGGCGGGGGCCGTCCTAGCCGCGACGGTTGTGGCCCTCGCCGGATGCTCCTCGTCCGCTCCGGCCAGCGGCTCCTCGGCAGGCGGCAGCGTAGCTTCTGATAGTGCCGTCCTCAACGGCACTATCAACGCGAGCGGATCTACGTTCCAGCTCACCTTCCAGGAAGTGGCTATCTCCGGCTTCAGGTCGGTTCAGCCCGGCATCACGGTCAACTACGACGGCATCGGATCGGGCGGGGGGCGAGCCGCCCTGGCCGCGAGCACAGTCAACTTCGCCGGCTCGGACTCGCCGATCCCGCCCACCGACGTACCCAGCTTCAAGGGCAAGAAGGTGCTCTACTTTCCCGTCGTGACCGGCCCGGTCACCCTGTCGTACAACCTGCCCCACGTGCGCAAGCTGCGCCTGTCGGCACCTGTCATCGCAGCCATCTTCGACGGCCAGATCAAGACCTGGGACAACCAGGCGATCGAGGCTGACAACCCTGGTGTCACCCTGCCAGCCACGCCGATCACCCTCGCCGTCCGCTCCGATTCGTCTGGCACGACAGCCAACTTCTCCGAGTTCCTGGTGGAGGCCGCGGGCAGCACGTGGCCGCTCGGCACCAGCTCAACCCTCAACTGGCCAGTCGGCAGTCAGAGCGCCAAAGGCAATAGCGGGGTCGCCCAGATCGTCAAATCCACCCCAGGGGCGATCGGGTACGTGGACTACGCGACCGCCAAGGGAGCCGGGCTTAGGTTCGCGTCGGTCAAGAACAAGGACGGCAACTACGTGGCACCGACGCCGGAATCCGCCGCCCTGGCCGCCAGCCAGGTCACTCTCGCGCCCGACGAAACATTCAGCGCGGTCTGGGCAGGCGGAAAACACTCCTACCCGATCACTTACCAGTCGTGGGACCTGGTCTATGCCAAGCAGCCGAATGCGAACGACGCCAACATGCTCCGTGCGTATCTCGGCTACCTGCTCGGAGCGGGCCAGGAACTACTTCCCCAGCTCGGCTACGCTCCGCTGCCCTCCGACATCGACCAGCAGGCCCAAGCGGAGCTGAGCAAGATAGTCGGTTAACGCCAGGCAACTGCGCGCGGGCCATAAGAGCACCGGACAGGGCGTCGCCGTTCACACCCTCGACCAGGCGGGCACAATCACGACCGCGGCCAGCCTGCTTACTTTCAGGCTGTCGTGATACAAGGGTCAGCGACACCTTTCCCGAATTGGAGATGACTGTCAATGTCGCGCATCGAAGTCGAGATCCCGACCGCTGACGGCACCGCCCGGGGCACCCTGGTCCTGCCCGAGGGCGACGGCCCCTGGCCAGGTGTGGTGCTCTTTCCAGACGCCGGCGGCTGGCGGCCGACGATGGTTAATATGGCCGAGAAGATCGCCGGCCCCGGCTACGCGGTACTGGTCCCGGACGTCTTCTACCGGGAAGGCGACTGGGCGCCCTTCGACCTGTCGACCACGTTCGGCGACGAGAAGGAGCGGACACGGCTCTTCAGCTACATGGGCGCGCTGACCAACGAGCGGATCGCCGCCGACGCACGGGCCTACATCGACTTCTTGCTGGCCCGGCCGGAAGTGCGCGGCCAGGCCGCTGGCACCACGGGATATTGCATGGGCGGCCGGATGTCGCTCGTCGCCGCCGGGGCGCTGGGCCAAAAGATCGGCGCGGCCGCGTCCTTCCACGGCGGCCGGATCGCCGTCGAGGGCGATGAGAGCTCCCCGCACCTGAAGGCCGGCCAGATCAGCGCCAAGGTGTATGTCGCTGGGGCGATCGAAGACCAGTCATTCACCGCCGAACAGGCCGAGCTGCTCAAGAAGGCGCTTACCGATGCAGGCGTGGAGCACACGGTCGAGTTCTACCCCGCCCGCCACGGTTTCGCGGTGCCCGACCACACGGGCATCTACGACGAGGCCGCAGCCCAGCGCCACTACGAGGCACTTGAGGCGTTCTACGCCACCACCTTGTAGGCACCACCTTTCCGGTCCGCACAGGACTCGTTGGCGCCGAGTACCAGCCGGTGGCGTACAGGGCGCCGCCTTGGGTTCGTGCGGCGATGTAGTCATAGACGAACTCGACGAGATGTTCATCCAACCCCGGATCCGCGCCGATAGCAGTCGGTAGATCCCATGAGTGGATCACGTTCTCGCCTATCCGGACGGCCAGCCACCGACTCCCCGGGATGTCGCCTATGAGATGGTGCACGGTCCGCTCGAGCGCCCCAGGTTCTGCGGACGCCGCGCGGACCGATCGCACAGCACTTTCACACGCCATAACAGGATCCGCACCGGCTGCTTCGCTTTGCCGCTCGTACATTGACACGTATTCCGTTGCGGACCCGCCGTTGAGCAAAGCGCAGTATCCCTGCATCCCCACGATCAAATGGCCAACCAGAGTCCTGGCATTCCACTCAGTGCACGGCGTGGGATTATCCCACTGCTCGGGCCCGACTAGCGCTACAAGCTCCATCACCCGCTGGGCCGAGGCGTCCAGAGCGTCCATCGCGTCCACGGCCGTAGCATCCCACCCGGCCCATTGGCGACACAAGGTCCGGATTATCTGATGACTGGCATCGGATCCGTAGAATTCTTAGCGAGTGATCACTATCGGCCTGCACATTCCATTGGTCAACCAGAAAATGATGACCGGAGTGCCAGGCGTCAGGGCCTGGGTATAGTGCACTATTAGTTGGTGGCCGATGAGCATCTGAAGTCAGCGTCGCGCCGTGCCTCGGCCGAGGCCGATGCCGTTCGCGGCGAGGCAGTGCGCCTGATCAACCAGCACCGCGCTGCCGACGTACCGGGCAACTCGATGACGGGAAGCCATGACCTGCTCCTGGCCGAGATCAGGCAGTTGCACGCCAAGCTAGACCGCCTGCAGCGCACACAGTTGCCGCTGCGGCACGCCTGGGTGAAGCACATTGTGCACGACTTCGAGTACGACCCTAAAGTCCAGTACAAGGTGCACCTGGTAGCGATGTGGGTGTGGACGTTCAGCATGATCACCGTGGTCTGCCTGTTCACGTTCGCGAACCACTTCTGGCAGGTCGTGAGCGTGCTGTACCTGGTACTAATCAGCCTGTACGCCAACTGGGCGACGGACTACGGGGCGATGAGCGCCGCGCTTGCTGCCCAGCAGCTCAGCCCGTTGCCCGAGGTGCCCCTGGAAACCCACGTCGAGCCGTCCGCCGAGGTTGAGTAAGACTGTCAACCCGACTGCAAGACGGCTAACCAGCCGTCGGCTCCCGCAACGCGCGCCGCGCTCTGCCTCCGACATCGTTGCTGTACACGGGCAGCTACCGTAGCCAGCTCCGGTGGCGGCTGATCGCTCCCGGTTCAGTGCGCGGCGTAGTAGTTGGCAACTGCGTGGAAGGATTGCTTGGGTTCCCAGTTCATGTCCGGGTAGGTAGTCCCGTTGCCGTGTCGGTAGGTCTTGACGAGGGCGAAGGCGTTCATGTCGAGGTCGTAGCGGGGTTTGTCGCTGAACGTGGCCGCGGCGGTGACGAACTCGTTGACGAAGGCGCCCTCGACCCCTGCGGCGTCGAGGATCGCAAGGGTTTCGGTGAGTTCGCGGGCCTGCATGGCCTCGTCTCGTACGTAGTCACCGTTGAGGCGCTCGCGAACGAATCGGCCGACGACCGGCAGTTGGTGCAGGCCGACGCGCATTTGGTCGGCAACGCCGAACCCGAGGGTTCCCTCGCTTTCGGCACCACGGTAAGTCCGCATGCCGAACTCGGTGTTGACAACCGGCTTGCCGAGCGCGAGAAGCGGTTGCAGCATTTCGGTGTAGCGGTCCTTGATGCGAGCGTCGCGGTAGTGGTCGAGGCCGATCAAGTCGAAGCAATCCCAGTTCACCTCCTCCCACACGAGCGAGGCGTAGGTGAGAGGTCCGTGGTAGACGCCGCGGACCGCTGTGCTCGCGCGGCCCAGGAAGTCGTTGAGCCGGTCGTTGGCGCTGTGATCTCCCGCCTTCATCCGGGTGATGGCCTCGCGGGCGCGCCCGGCGAAGTCCCTGCCCGGCACGATGCCCTCCATGAAAAGCGTCAGCTCGCTGCCCAGGACGAGGACGAAACGGTCAGGGTGCTGCTTGCGTAGCTCCTCGGCCCGCCCGGCCGCCGAAACACAGTACCGGAGCGTCTCATCGAGAGGACAGCCCCACAGCGCCGGCGACAGCCATACTTCGAGGCCAAGGGCCAGGGCGCGCTCAGCGACCCGCACCAGCCGGTCAACGTCGCGGCCTATCAAGCGGACGGCATTGCAGTGCAGGTCGTCGCGCGTGATCTGCAACTCGCGCTCGGCGGTGGCGAGGTCGAGCTTCGGGCGGGTCGGGACGCTATATCCCGGGCCCGCGAACACCATCCCGGTGTCGTAGGTCACGCCACGCCGGTTCACGAGACGGAGTCCTCCACGACCACTTCTCAACGGGTTTTCGAATGGTGACCCGGGATTCCCAAGGTACCCCCTGGGGTCAGTTTGTTCTCAGAATTCCGACGACACCCCATGGCAGGAGGCTGCACCGTGGCTGCAAGGCCTGGCATGCAGGCGGTGTGCTCAGCGGAGCCTGTCTAGGCCGTCCAGGAGCAGGTCCAGCGCGAACTCGAACTCGAACTGGTCGTCGCAGCCTTGGCCGACAACGGACGCCGCGTCGTGGTATACCGCCTGGGCCAGTTTGGCGACGTGCGGGTAAGCGCCTTTCATCTGCTCGACCAGCGCCTGCAGCGCCTGCGGGTTGAGTCCTTGGGAGTTGGAGTCGTCGAATATCTGCGGGGTGAACCCGAGCAGCCGGCTTCCCAGCGCGTGCAGGGCATGGTGGGTCAGGTCGATGGAGAAGCCGCCGTCCAGGAACATCCCGATGATCGAGTCGATGTAGGCCAGCATCACCGGCGAGGGGTCGGCTCGCGACTCGATGGCAGCGGGGGCCCATGGGTGGCGCCGCAGCGATTGCCGGGCGGACAGGATCCGCTGGCGGATAGCGGCCTTCCAGCCAGCGCCGGCTACTGGGGGGTCGATCTCGCCGACGACGATGTCGATCATGCCGTCTAGGAGCTCTTCCTTGTTAGCCACGTGCTTGTACAGCGCCATCGGGACCACTCCGAGTTCCTCGGCTAGCTTGCGCATGCTCAGCCCCTCGGTTCCGGCCTGGTCGGCCAGGGTCACGGCGGCGCGCAGCACGCGTTCCCTGTTCAGGCGGGTTCGGCGCGGCTGCGCCGTCTGCTGGGCCATCTACAAGGCCCTCTCGTGTGACATGGCGCTGCCTTCGTTCCTCACCTTGACAAGTGTACGCCGTACGCCTAGCCTGACCGTAAGGTGTACGACGTACACCTTAGGATTCGGTCCGGCCAGTGCCGGTCCGGAGAACAAGGGAAGGCAGCCACCATGAACCAAGACCGGCGAGCATCGGTGACCGCAGGCGCGCTGCTCATAGCCGGGATCATCGGCGCGCTGGCATTCGGCGCAGTCGAGCGACCCCTCCTGACCGCAACGGCCAGCCTGCCCAGCATCGTCCCGGACCCGGATCGGCTGTCCGCGGGCGGACTGATCGAGATCGGCACTGCAATCGCCAGCGCCGGCATTGCGATCGCGCTGTACCCCGTCTTGTACAAGCACAGCCGCGGGCTGGCCCTGGGCGCGGTCGCCTTCAGAACCATCGAAGCCGCCCTGTACACCGTCGCCGCGGCCATCACGCTGTCTCTGCCGGGCCTAGCCCGCGAGTACGCGCAGGCAGCCCCGCCAGGCCGCAGCGGGATCCAGGCAACCGCGAATGCCCTGGCCGGCGTGCGCGAAGACGCCATCCTGGCCGCCGTGCTCGCCTACATCACCGGCGCCCTGATGTACTACTGCGTGCTTTACCGCACCCGCCTGGTCCCGCGCTGGCTGACCGGCTGGGGCATCGCGGCCGAGGCCCTGATGCTCGCCGCCTGCGTGTCGGCCGCGTTCACCCGGACGCCCGTGACCTCCTACACGATCTTGATCCTCCCCATCGCTGCTCAGGAGGCAGCCTTCGCGGTGTGGCTCATCCTCAGGGGATTCAGCCCGCACGCCACCCGGGCGCGCACAGCCGCCAGCCCGGCGCAAGGCGCAAACGCCAACACCGCCTGAGGACTGCTATCCGGTCACCCAGAAGGCGTCCATTGCCTCCTGGTCCGAGTAGTGCCCCCGCACTTCTGCGATGCGGCCCTGCTCCAGCCTTATCAGCTGGCAGCTCGTGACATCCAGCCGCCGCCCTTGGTAAGAGGCTGTCACGTGCTGCACTGCCACGATGAACTCCTGCCCGACCGCGATGTCAAGCAACTCGCCCCGGAATGTCTGCCCGGAAAGCGGCCCGATCTTGGTCAGGAAGTCGTCACGGATCGCGGGCCAGCCGTGATGATCGCCAGCGATTGCGCTTTCCCCTGGCAGATGCCATACCGCCCCCGGGGCGAAGCAGGACTCCATGGTGGCGGTATCCCCAGCGACCAACGCCTGGTAGAAACGCCGCACCGCCTCAACATCAGCGCTCGTCACAGTCATGGCTTGCTCTCCGATGGACGGTTGGCTGTTATCCGCTCGCGGGGCACGGCTAGTGTCGTCCCGCACCTGCGATCATGCTAAACCGGCCCGGTGCTGACGGCGGACGCGGTGGCGACGTTGTCACACGTTCAATTCCGGCAATTCCGGCATCCCCAAGTCCTGGCCTGCCCACACCGAAGTGTCCTTTGACGCGGCGTCGCCCATCAGTTGCCGAAACACAATTGACGTGGCGATCCCGTTTGAGCGTAGCGATCCGGCGAGGATTGGAGGAAGCGACGAGCGCATCATGCCAGACTCCTTCATATGAAAGCCGTCGTGTATGACCGCTATGGGCCGCCCGACGTCCTCCGCATCGAGGAGGTGGACCGGCCGACTCCCGCGAGAGACCAGATCCTGGTCCGCGTCCGCGCCACGACCGTCAACCGCCTCGACTGCCACACTCGTGAAGCAAATCGCAGCAACGGCCTCCTCATCAGCGGCATGAGCCGGCTTGTCTCTGGCATCCGTCAGCCCCGGCAGCCGGTCCTCGGCACCGAGTTCGCGGGCGAGGTCGCGGCAGCCGGTTC
>Ga0123356_10001489_pt1 | contig 25794 bp, 16 predicted proteins | sample TergutEmb28metaG_2_FD_92546 | JGI IMG/M metagenome (GOLD analysis project Ga0123356, IMG submission 92546) | Embiratermes neotenicus P3 segment gut microbial communities from Petit-Saut dam, French Guiana - Emb289 P3 | ecosystem: Host-associated > Arthropoda: Insects > Digestive system > Gut ...
AACCGGTCACACATTTGACGGATGGTACAGGGATGCGGGATTAACAAACCTGTGGGTATTTGCGTCTAATACTGTAGTTTCCGACACTACGCTTTTTGCGAAGTGGACGCCCAACAAATACACAGTAACATTCAACTCAAACGGCGGTTCTGCGGTTGATAACATCACTAATGTAGAACACGACCGTACGATAGCAGCGCCGCCTGACCCGACAAAAGACGGTTATACTTTCGGCGGATGGTACATGGATAATGTAACATTTGAAGACGAGTGGGTATTTACATCTAATATTGTAGTTTCCGACACCACGCTTTTTGCGAAGTGGAATCCTGCACCGCTTACCGGTACGGCGACAATCAACAATATGTCGCCGGTATATGGTCAAACTTTGACAGGTTCACTGACTGGGTCGACCAACAACACCGGTACGCTGACTTACAGATGGCTTGTGGGTGGTGTTCAAAGCGGTACGGGTGTAACCTATCCAATCCAAGCCGCGGATGTCGGAAAAACAATCACGCTTGAAATCGAATCAAGTGAACAGACAGGAACAATCGCGAGTCTGCTGCCGACAGCCGCAGTCGCAAAGGCTCCCGGCCCCGCGGCTCCAACAACGCCAAGTCTTGGTCAGCACGTTACAGTCAGTTCAACGAATGACGGCAGAATTGACGGCGTATCAACATCACCAATGATGGAGTGGAGAAGAACGCTCCCTGCTGCGGATTTAACGGATTGGGCGGATGTTCCAGGAATTACAATCCCAAGTCTCATAGTCGGAACGTACGAAGTGCGTTACAAGGCGACTGCGACGCATTTTGAGAGTCAGTCAATGGCAGAACCGATAGTAATCGCTCAGAATTACGCGATAACCGTAAGTGTGAACACAGAGGTTGGCGGTACAGGCGGTACAGCTTCTGCCAATGTTATATCTGCAATACCGGGAACTACAATTACTCTTACAGCATCACAGACTGGGGGAGAGAGTGCGAGCTATGATTTTAAAAATTGGACCGGCGCGGGAGTAACTTTTGTCGATGCAAACAGTATGGTTACCACCTTTGCAATGCCGTCAAACGCGGTTACGGTTGCGGCGAATTTTACGCCTCGCCCGCTTACCGGTACTGCGGCAATCACCGGTACACCAACAGTCGGCCAAACGCTTACAGCTTCGTTTGCCGGCAATAACAACACGGGGGACCTGATTTACAGATGGATAGCAGGCGAAGATACATTAGGCCGCGATCCAACTTATGTCATTAAGTCCTCAGATGTCAACAGAACTATTACTCTTCAAATAAGATCAACTATTCAGACAGGACCCTGCACAATCGCAGCGACAACCGCGGTTGCTCAGATGGCTGTTACAATCACTCCAACTCCGGGACTAAATAAGGTATTCGGCGGTGTCAATCCACCGCTTACATTTACCAACATTCCTGCATTGCTGGATGGTGATGAATTTAGCGGTTCACTCAGCCATGAGGGTGTGAATGCAGGGAGTCATCCGTATATACGCGGCACTCTCTCTGCCGGTTCCGGTTATAACCTCACAGTGGACGCTGCGGCGAGATTCACGATTAATAAGGCAGCCATTACCTCGCTTGCTGACCAGCCGCCGATACCTGTGAAGTATGATGATACTTCGCCGCAGGCAGTAGACCTTGCAGCGTTGGTTGAAACGTATAAACTGCAAGAAGACGAATTGGACTTTAACGTACAATCATACACAGACCCAAGTAATATTCTTATGACGGGAGCTGCTGCAACAGGCGGTACGCTCACATTTAATCTCAATAGCGGTTTAGTTTACAGCTCTCAAACCGCAACGATTCCAGTTAAAATCACCGGCTTTACAAATTATAGTGATGTTACGGTTGATATTAGAATCTCGCTTACCAATAAGCCGGTAGCTGTTGTAACTGTTACCGCTCCGGCAAATATTACCTACGGTGAAACATTGGGTGAACCGTCAGCTTCTGTGACGACTGGGGGTGTGAGCGGTACGTTTACTTATAACTACACCGGTACGTTGCTGGACGCTGCATCAACACCATACAACGATAGCGCGAAACCGGAAGAACCTGGGAATTACACCGTTACTGCAACTCTCGACAGTTATACTCACGACGGGAGCGCCACCAGCGCTCTGTTTACGATTTCTCAAAAGACACTTGCATGGAACGCCGACGGAACGGTTGGGGACAAGGATTACGACCGTACAACCGCGGCAGCAGTTTCCAACCACCCCACGCTTAACGGTGTTATCAACAGTGATGCTGTGACTGTAAAAACTGGAACCGCGGCGTTCGTTTCAAGGGTTGTAAATTCGGCTGCCGGCGTTACGGCAAGCGGATATGATATAGAAGGCGCTCATGCCTGGAAGTACAACGCTCCGGTTTCACCGCCAACATTTGCAAATGCGGAAATCAGACCGTTTGAATTAACGATTACCGGCGTTTCGGCGACAAATCGCGCTTGGAATGTCGGGACGTCTGTTGCGTTAACAGGCGGTACGTTGGTTGGTGTTTTTCCTCTTGATGCGCTTAATGTCGATTTCACGCTTGGTAACGGTTCAATCACAAGCGCGAGTGTTGAAGATGGTAAAGCGGTCACGACTAACATCGTATTAACAGGTACTGAGAATGGAAATTACACGCTTATACAGCCGACGTATGTTACGGTAAACATATTCAGGGCGGATAGGGCAGCGCCTGCGTTGGATTATTCGATAAGCGCCACCGATTTCCCAAAGACGATAACGATTACGCTTGTTGAAGGCGCGGAGTACAGTTTTGACGGCGGCGCTAATTTCAGTCCAACAAACACTTACACTTCACATTCAGCGGAAACTGTAGATTTGGCGATTCGTTTTCCGGAAACGGCCACGCACAATGAGTCTCCTGAGGCAACAGCGTTGGCTAATACCGAAAATCAGACGCCCCTTCCACCGGCTGCTTTTACGTTGTCTTATGTAGTTAAAACTTTAGACGTTGATTATACCGTGACCATTCCGGTAACTGCGGGTGCTGAGTACAAGTTTGATATTGACGGCGCAATGGCGCAGGATTGGAGTGATGTCAACACGATCACGGCATTGCCAGGGCAGACGGTTAAAGGGTATAAGCGGCTGGCGGCAAAACCGGGTTACAATGTGAGCGGTTCTGTTGAAGACGAAATAGCTCTGCCATTGTTTATAGTCGAAAAGCCGACAGCAACGCCAAACGGCGGTGTGCATACGACATTAAGTCTAACAGTAACGCTTTCCACGACAACAGTTGGCGCAGCGATTTACTACACGCTTGACGGTTCAACTCCTGCAATATCAGACGACGACCTGTACACAGGGCCGTTTGAGCTGACAGCGCCGATAACGGCAACGGTTAAGGCTATAGCGGTTAAGGATGGGATGACTGACAGCGATGTTATGAGTGTGGAGTTTACAATCAACACCCCAAGTTACGCTGTAACATGGGATGTTGACGGCGGTACTCCTGTTCCGCAACAAACAAGCGTAACTCACGGTGATGATATAGCCGCTCCTGAACCAATGACAAAGACCGGTTATATTTTTGACGGCTGGTTCAGCGATGAGGATTTTACGGATGAGGTGGATTTCCCAATAGAGAATGTAACCGCCGCAAGAGCGTTTTGGGCGAAGTGGACAATAGACATGAGCGTGAAAACGCTTACCGGTATAAAGTTCCTGTCGCCAAAGTCAAACAGCAGCGGTGACGTTCCGCCGTATCAATCAATAAATGTTGAGAACGCGTCGTCATCGTACACGGTTGAGATTGCGGCTGTTGACCAGCACGGCGCTCCGTTTATCGGCGGCGAGCCGGTGCGTATTGACCTTATCATAAGAATAGGCAACGCTGTTACAACAAGAATCCTGAATACCAACGCGCAGGGTATTGCGGAGTTCAAAGTGCCGCTTGCGGGCAGCGTTAACGGCAACGAGGTACGTTTCACGGCAATAGCGGATATAGACAATGGGGAAGAGACAGTCATAGCCCGTGACACTGCGCATCTTTTAATTGTACGCACTGCGCCGCCCGCGGACGCTCCTGCGGCAAAATCGAAAAATGAAGAGTCCGGCATGAACCATCTCACGGTACTTGCGGATGAGTCTGCAAGAGTTCCCGCGGCAAATCCCAAAAATGAGGAGCCTGAACAGCTGCTAACAAAATTTGCGGATGGATTCGCAATAGGCCCCAATATGGCGAAAAAGGGTGAGATTGTAAAAATCTTCCGTATAGGCAAATCAATAGGAAATGGTGTGCTGACGGTTTATGACGCTTCGGGTAATCCTGTCAGCAGAATCAATATCAGGGATAACGCTTTTGGCAATCAGGATAAACGCGCCGTAGCTTCATGGAATCTCAAGGATACAAAGGGCCGCTTCGTATCCGAAGGCACATACATAGTACGCGGTACAGTAGTTACATCAGACGGCAAAAGAGAGAAAATCTCACTGATGATCGGAGTTCGTTAAATATTTCACAAACTCCCCGCACCGGTGTTTGCGGGGGGGCGTTGCGGGGGGGTGTCCCCCCTGTCAAGGGGGTGCGCAGCACCCCCAAGTATGCGTTTTAAGATTTTGACTTTTAAGACTTTGATTTTGACTTTGACTTTGATGTTTTATAGATGATAGAAAGGATAATCATGCCAGCTAAAAAATCAGTATCTTCCGTCATAATGACAGCTATCGTAATGGCAACCGCCTCTTTCGCCGCAAATATCCCTACAAAAATAAGCACGCCTGAGCAGCTCAGGAGTGTTAGTACAAGCGGCGTCTATGAGCTTGCCAATAATATTACCCTAAGCGGCGAGTTCACGCCTATCGGTACGTTAAAAGAGCCGTTTACAGGCGTATTTGACGGAAAAGGCTTTACGGTAAGCGGCTTAAATGTCAACCGGACAGATTCCGCAAACGGCTGGGCTGCAGGCTTGTTCGGCGTTATCGGCAAGAATGGCAAAGTAAGGGCTGTTAATGTCCGCGGCAGTGTTACCGGGTACCATGCCGCGGGAGTTTTGGCAGGTATCAACAGCGGTTTTATTGAGGGGAGTTACAGCGGCGGCAGCGTAAGTACCGTCCGTATACGGGAGAGCAACGCAGGGGGGCTTGTCGGTATAAACGGCGGGGCGATTTATGAGAGTTATTCGGATGCTGCTGTGGGCGGTGATAAGACTCAGAATGCGGGCGGTCTTGTTGGTTTTTTAACTAATACGTCGGGCGGTACAATCGAAAACTGTTTCGCGCTTGGGTCTGTAGAGGGCGTAAGGAGCGCGGGCGGGCTTGTCGGTTATGTTTTCAGCGGTAAGGTAAACAGCAGTTACGCGGCGGGCGAGGTAAAACCTTCCGCGTCGTCGGGCGGACTTATCGGCTTTGACTACGGCAATACGGTTTCGTGGAATATGCAGGGTAAAAATCCGGGGAGCGGCGGCAGTTACGTTAGAAACGCCGCTGTTGACAAATCGTATTGGGATATGGAAGCGACAAAACAGGCGTCGTCCGCCTGCGTCGGCGGTATTGGATTATCTACGGCGGATATAAAAAAAGTCGGTTCTATTTTGGGATGGGACACGGCGGGTATTTGGGAGAAGGCGGACGGCCAGTATCCAAAGTTTAGGGGTAATCAGACGATTGTTAAATATCTGGCCGGTTCCGGCGGCAGCTTAATGGTTGGCGGCGAGGCGGGATTTCTTCCAAAATTTGAGGTTACAATAAAAGGAGTTTCACGCGGGCCTCTTGTCGCCGCGGTGCCAAACAGCGGTTACCGTTTTGCGGGCTGGAGCGATAACGGCGGCAATAAAACCATGACGCGTTTTCATAACGGCGTATACGGCGAAACTGTGATAGAGGTCACCGCGAATTTTGAGGCTATAGGCGCGGAGTCTATTGAGATAACAAATCTTGACGATTTGCGCAAAATCGGTGACGTTAATTATCCCGATTATCCTCTGAGCGGCAACTATGTGCTGACCGCTGATATTTCTAATGACGGTAAGGAGTTCACCCCGATAGGCACTTTGGCCGCGCCTTTTACCGGTACGTTTACAGGTAAGAGTGATAAGACGCTGATATTGGATTTGAAAATTAACGGAAGCGACAATGCGGGTTTGTTCGGATACACTGACGGCGCGGTAATAAGAGGCGTTTCTCTTCAGGTTGACGTTACGGGTAAAACCGGAGTTGGTACGCTTGCGGGCAGGAGCGTGAATACGTTTATTGACAGCTGCGCGGCGGTTGGCGGCGGCGTATTGAGCGGCGGCGGCGACGGCGCGGGCGGTCTTGTTGGGAGCAGTCTGTCGTCGGTTGTTATCCGCAGTTTTTCGTCAGCGTCGTCAACAGGCGCCAAGAGCGGCGCGGGGGGTTTGATTGGCATTGCGGATAATTCTTTTATAGCGTACAGTTACGCTTCTTTTAACGCAGAGGCTCAGACGGCTGCGGGCGGATTGCTCGGCAAAAACATTAGCGGCGCGGTGCAGTTTTGCTACTCTTTTGGCAATGTTGAGGGGATTGAGGGCGTTGGCGGTTTAATAGGAGAGATAACAGAAAACGGTATCGCTTATGAAAGCTATTCTGCCGGACAGACGGTAGCTGCGGGACGCCAGATATTCGGTATAGCGGGCGCTGCGCAGGAAGGCGCGGTCTCGGCGTGTTATTATATTACGACACTAAGTCAACAGGACGAATTCGGTTTAACGTCAGCCGAGATGAGAGACAAGTCAAGCTTTACAGGTTGGAATTTTGAAACGGTATGGAATATAGCCGCTGGAAGTTACCCGTATCTGCGTGAGATAACGCCTTCCGCCGATTATCTGCCGGGTCTTGGCAAGTCGTCAGGGAAGCAGGTATCATCAGCTGCAAGGTCTGCGCCGCTTGCAATAGTAAAGGGACGTACGTTAACAATAAACGCAAATTCGGAAGCCGTTCTTCAAATAAATCTGATAGACATGAGAGGAAGGGTGGCGGCGCGTTATAATACAAGGGGAAGCGCCAAGGTATCCCTGTCAAAAGTCCCGTCAGGCAGATACATATTAGAGGCAAAAGAGAACGGCAAACGCATAAACGTATCAAAGGTAATGGTAAAATAACCCTATGAAAACGAAGATAATATCATTAATAACAGTGTCAATGCTTTTATGCTTGGTTATCCCCGCGTCCGCGCAGTTAGAACCGTGGACGCTAACCGAACCGGAGCCGTGGACTAAAGGAGCCGAACTTGAGCCGAAGCTGGAAACAGCCGCACCGGTAGAGCCGCAGCCTGCAAAAGAGCCGGAGCCGCAGTCACAGCCTAAGCAGGAAGCTGCGGCTGTAGAATCGTTACCGGAACCGCAAACAGAGCCCAAATCTGAGACCGCGGCGGCAATCGAACCGTCACCAAAATCCGAACCGGAATCCGAACCAAAATCTGAGACTGCGTCGGCAATAGAACCCGAACCGAAACCGGAATCCGAACCAAAGCCAGAAGCAGCTGCGGCAGCGGCAGACCCTGAGTTTATAGAGAACTTTGAGCGTAAACCTGAGGCCGCCGCGGTAATAGAGCCGCAACCTGCAAAAAAATCTGAACCCAAAGAGAAGACCGCTGCGGCAGAACCTCAAGAGCTGCCGAGAATCGCTGTATATGTGACTGGTGACGTTCCAGAAAATGAGAAACGAGCGCTTGGTACACGCATACTTGCATCTCTCATCAACAGCAAACGTTATAGAGGAATAGAGCGTTCCAACACATTACTTGCCGAAATAGAAAAGGAACAGATAACACAGCGCAGCGGGTCAATTGATGACAATCAAATCAGCGCGCTTGGCAAGCGATTTGGCGTAAGGTACATTTGCATAGCGGATATAATCCCTGCATTCGGTTCGTTTCAAATTTCCGCCCGTATAGTTGATGTAGAAACCGCAGAAGTCGTTTTCATAGGAGAGGCTTTCAGTTCCTTAAAATCTGCAGATGAACTCATAGCTGTTTCGGACGAGGTAGTAAGAGTTATGTTTAGAGGACAAGCTGCGTCCAAGCCAAAACCAACTGTTGAGAAAGCGGACAAATTCGCTTACGGCAGAATGAAAGTCGGCGCGCGGCTTGCTTACACCAACTCGTCGGTAAAAAATATGGAAGTATGGTATCAGGACTACGACAAGGATCTGTTTCAGATGACGGTTCCTGAAAATTACAGCCACTATCCCGGCAGAGGCCACGGTTTTGAGATACAGGCAGTGGTGATTTATGGTCTTATTGACTGGTTGTCGCTTAATTTCTCGCCGGGTCTTGCTTTTAGAAATCCGTTTGTTTCAGAAGTAGCTAAAACACGCGAATGGGCGCTTACTGTTCCGGTTCTGCTTGACTATCAGATTTTAGATTTGCCGCTTTACCTGCTTGGCGGTGTGCAGTTTGACGTTCCTTTCGGTTCAAAAGTTATCTGGGACAATAAAGGGCCTGAGTACGAAAAACGTGATTTCAACAGAAGTTCGGCGGATTTCGGTGTTGTATTGGGCGTTCACCTCTATCTGCTTGAAGATTACTTCATTGATTTTCGTTACAACATAGGTTTAACAGGCTTCAAAGATTACGACGGAAAAAAAGATTCGCGCATGAACCAGCTCAGCGTTGGAGTAGGGTACGATTTAACAAAGTATTTGATGTTACCTTGGTAACTAACACATTGTCTGAATCAGGATTAAAGGATTTTAGGATTTTCAGGATTAGTGATTAGGATTCTCTTAATCCTGTCAATCCTAAAATCCTGCAAATCCTGATTGCCTGCGGCTCGATAAACACGGTCAGACATTTTTTTATCTCATCTTCGGCAAAGAATCAAGCTCTCTCTCCGCCTTATCAATCTCTTCCTGAGGCAGTACGTAATCGGTGAGCTCTCCGTTCAGAAATTTTGAATAACCCACAAGATCCATTTGACCGTGTCCGCTCAAATTCATCAAAATTACTTTCTCTTTGCCCTCTTCTTTTGCCTTGACAGCTTCGCGGATAGTCGCCGCGATTGCGTGGCTTGATTCAGGGGCTACGATAAACCCTTCTGTGCGCGCCCACTGAATTGCGGCGTTGTAGCACTCGGTCTGAGGCAGAGCTATCGGCGATGTGAGACCCTTGTTTACAGACTCCGATACCAAAGGTGACATACCGTGGTATCTCAAACCGCCCGCGTGAATTGGGGCGGGCATGAAGTTGTGACCAAGTGTGTGCATTGGCAGAAGCGGCGTGAGTCCTGCTGTATCACCGAAATCATACGTGAATATTCCGCGCGTAAGGGTAGGGCAGGATGTCGGCTCTACGGGGATGATATCGATCTGCGCGCCGTTTATTTTATCCTGAATAAACGGGAACGCAAGTCCGGCGAAATTTGACCCGCCGCCCGCGCAGGCTATCACCACGTCAGGTTTATTTATTCCGACCTTGGCAAGCTGTTTTTTAGCTTCAAGACCGATTATCGTCTGGTGAAGCATAACGTGGTTTAAAACACTGCCAAGCGTATACTTTGTTGTTCCGCTTGGGTCTGTTACCGCGGCTTCCACAGCTTCACTTATGGCAATTCCCAGACTTCCCGGCATATTGGGGTCTATCGCAAGATATTTACGTCCGGCTTCTGTTTCTGTTGACGGACTCGCAACGCATTTACCGCCCCATGTCTCCATCATCACTTTGCGGAAAGGCTTTTGGTCAAAACTTATCCTCACCATAAACACTTTGCATGTAAGCCCCATAAGAGAACAGGCAAAAGAGAGCGCGCAGCCCCACTGGCCGGCTCCTGTTTCTGTTGTGACAACCTTAGTGCCGAACTGTTTGTTGTACCATACCTGCGGTATTGCGCTGTTGGGCTTGTGGCTTCCGCCGGGGGAGACGCTTTCATCTTTGTAAAATATTTTAGCCGGCGTTCCCAAAGCTTTTTCAAGGTATACCGCTCTTCTCAGCGGAGAAGGTCTATAACGCCAAAGCATCTCAATTACTTGTTGAGGGATATCTATCCAGCGTTCAGTGCTTACCTCTTGTTCGATGAGATTCATAGGAAACACTGGCGCGAGAGCTTGCGGAGTAAGCGCGCTGCCGTCGGGCGCCAAAGGCGGCTGTGTCGGTAAATCCGCTGCGAGATTGTACCACTGGCGCGGAATTTCTGATTCATCAAGAAGTATTTTAACGCTCATGAAAAAACCTTTCGGTTGTAGGATATGCTATATGATAATTTTATAAAATAATAAATGGGTGGAGTCATCAATCTCTTATTGAAATTTTGAATACTTCGTTATGAGCGTTGTAGACGGAATCAAACCCTGTTTCCGTGAACATTTTTTTGCAGGCGAGGGTATCCATACCTCGGCCGCTTTTAGTGTCTTCCGCAGTGTCGCGCGGGTTGGCTCCGGTTTCTGCGTACAGGGAGTTCGCGCCGCTTATTAAGCTGAGCGAGTTCGGTTCATGAACGGCTATAGATTGTAATGCCGGATTGGAAATCATTGCCAGTGTAGTAACCGCAACAGCTTGAGCGAGCCTCAGTTCTGAGATTATCCCATTTTTTAGTAAAGGGCTGTTAGGGAAATTAACCCGTCTCATAGCAGCGTGTTGAAAGCACTCGTATTCAAGACCCAAAAAGATATGGTCTGCCAACTCTTCGTTAGTGTGCTCAGGGCCTATAGGTTCGCAGCAATAAAACCAGTCAAGCCCTGCGTCTTTAATTGCGCGTATTGTTTTTTTTCGGTCTTCGGGGTTGAGTTTGGTATCCGTGCCTTCCCGCAATCTGAGAACATGGTACATTCCCGACACGCCTGCGCCGGCGAAACTTTTTGCCGCTTCCGGTGAAAAATCGCCGATATTAAGTACGATTTTAGTTGAGTTTGGAATGATTTTACGCACATTTTCAATTGTTTTGAGCAGATGTTTTTCTTCAAACGTGTGCATCACCATAAGAAATAGTGCGTAAAGGTCTTTTTGCGCCGTAAACAAACGGGCTGCTTCCTCAATGTCAGGCAGGTTCATTTCTGTTTTTGGAAATTGCGTATGGGATTCTCCGAATACGCAAAATTGACAATCAGCCGGACAGGGAAATGTTTGTATACCGATTTGCCCCATAAGCATAGCGCGGTTTCCAAAGCGGCTTCGGTTGATTTCGTTTGCAACACTTCGTATGAGTGAAGCTTCCAGGCTGTTTTCCGGCAAAGAAAGGAGCTCAATACACTCCTGTTTTGTGGGCGCTCGTCCTTCTAAACAGCGGTCTAAAATTTCATAAATTCGCAGATTGGAATTTATTTTAACAGATGTTGGATGTTTCATTTTATTGTTTCCCCTTATATTTAATATACATTTTTTTAAGCGGTATCCAGATGTTTTTCATGGATATTTTCTAAACTGATATTCTGATTATCCATACCGCTTAAAGCGTTGAGTAAAAAAATCGGCGCGTAAAGCTCTTCGCTGTACCATAAGTGCGCAAAGTAAAGTCCTATCGGTTCAGGCGGAATCGTATCAGGATTTTCTATAAAAGGATCAAGAAATTTTAAACCGCGGTTTACCGCCGACTGCGCCTGCGGATACGGCTTTAAAGCCGTAATTACACGGGCGGTTACGGTGACGTCGTCATGAAGCGTCTCCGCGCTGCCCCAGCCGCCGCTTTCGTGCTGTTTTGACATAAGGTATTCTACCGTTTTGTCTAAAAAACTTTTATCAAGGTCTGATAGATGGCCGGATAGATGTTCAAGCACTACTGCGCTGCCGTATACGAAAGCTTCTTTTGCGGATGACTGCTGGTCGCCAAACCAAAGCGCGGTAAACGCTCCGTCCGGCCGCTGGATATTTTTTAAGTAGGTGATAATTCTCTTTTTCGCGTTTGTAACTCTTGAGCGCAATGCTGGCGGCAGCTTATCCTCATGACAGGAAAAAGCTTTAAACGCGTGAGCGGAAATATCGGGACAGCTTTTGTCAAAAGGCAATCGTCCCCATCCGCGGCAAAAGGTTGGGATTCCGCCGTCGCGGTTCTGTAAATCCAAAAGCCATACGATTCCGTCCTCAATAGCTTTTGAAGAAGTTTCACCGAGTTTGTGAAGAGCGATAAGCGCGGCGCACGTATCGTCCGCGTCGGGTACGCTTCCTGAATGCGTTGTCCATCCCCAGCCGCCGGGAGCGGAGCGGGTGAATGGGTGAATCTCTTTTGTCTGATGCGCGATAAGTTTTTTACGGTAGTGATTCTTTTCATCATCACTAAGATACTGAGCGATAGCGCTAAGCGAAAGTGAGGTCGTCCACTGCCGTAAATCGCGGTCTATAGGCCACGCGCCGTTATCCCGCTGGGTTTCTAAAAGAAAACGCAGTGAGTTGACTGTTGCGCTATGCTCTTTTAATCCCGCTTTACAAAGACACATAGCGCAAAAACCTGTGAGGGGAGCGGCTTCAAGAAATCCGCCGCTTGAGGGCTGTTTTGCAGTTAAGACCCGAAGAGCTTTATCTTTGGCAAATGAGCGTATTGTTTTTATAATTACGTTTTTTGTATGATGAAGCTGGGCGAGTCCTACACAAATGAGTGCAGGGATTGCGTAACTGACAACAGGCAAGTTCATGTATTTAAAAAAGTTTTCAGGAATTACAACAGCTTCAAACGGAAATTTAGGCATTTTCCGCCAAGCTTCATTTTCATCATCAAAAAATCTGGCCGCAGTTGCCATTGCCAGTATAGGAACGGAAAAAGTGAGGTCTTGCCCATACTCCTTAAGAAACCCGCGTTTGACAGACGCGAAGGAAAAATCACCGAAATAATTTAAAAGCCATGAGCGAAGAGGTTTTAATTCTTGTTGATATTGCGCATCGCGGTTAAGCGCGGCGTAAGCGAGAAATGAGGCGGTCAGGTTGGATGGAGATTCCGGTGAATCACCATAACATCCGTCATCATTACGATTAGAAATAAGCCAGTGTTTAGCGCGTCTTATCTCATCCGCGTATTTGTGCGCGTCTGCGGTTTCTAACGCAACGCAGGCTACAGCCGTTGACACAGCCGAATCGGAGAGACGGCCTTCAAAATAACCATCATCACCGCGCCGTGAGAGCAGATATTCAAGTAAAATTTCTATCATTCGGTAACACCCATCGTCAATAGGCCATAAGTTGTATATTCGAGATCACCAAGCGGGTCATCAGGCGCAGAGGCGAAAAAACCGTTATCACGAAAACACTCTCGCAGTAGGTTTTTTACAGGGATAAGAGGCGTTTTTCCGCACAGTTTCAATGCGAAAAGCGCGGTTGCGGTTGTAAGCAAATCACCTTGAGGCGCACAGGCGGCGGCTTTAAACGAACCGTCCTGCTCCTGTAAAGACAACAGCGCGTCAGCGCACTGGCCGCTTTGTTCTATTGGAATTAAAAACAATGCTGCCGCTGTCGCATTTACACCATATTCTGAATGGTTTTTGAGATTCGCGTAAAGTCCATTAGACAAACGGTATTCAGCAAAATCAGGTTCCGATAATTTTACTCCCAAATCCGTATAAACCGTTGACAATAAAAACTGAGAATAAGGTGAATCTTTATCCTGATGCGGAAAAGCAGAGCAGGGAAGAGCGTCAACAGAAAAACTAAACCCATTCCTCAAAAAATGCAAAACAGGAATCCACGAAAGTAATTTCTTAGCGCGCACCCAGGCACAGGCGTGAATCAAATCTAAAGAGTTAAAATCAACAGAACGCAGCTTCTCACCGCATTTTTTTCTATTGATTTTAGCTCCTGTCACTGCCGCAAGCAGAGTCCCGAAAAAAGTGTAATACAAATCCTCCTGGCCAGCCCGTCCATAAAAGAAACCATCATTACCCTGAGCGTATTTTACAGAATCCCGCGTGACAATCTGCGCCTGCCGCGACATTCGCTTATATCCTTTTACGCAGGTCTCATAAAAAAGGTTGGTGAAAGAACTATTGTTAAACATTTTTCAATACTTTTCCGGCGAAACATCACTGAGAACTTTTCCAATGAGCCGGTAAAGGAAAATTTTTACTGCGGGTTCACTGATTTTTTCTAATACCATGTAAGTTTTTTCCCGGTATGTTTCGTAAAGAGCGGTAATCTCACTGCGCGCCGTCTCACGTGAAACTCCTCTTTCTTTCATCAGACAATCGACAGATGACGCCGGATTTTCCGATGTGTCATCCAAATCGTCTTTTAACTGATAGGAAATACCGAACATATCGGCGAATTCATGAAAAATATCCCCGTAAATATCTAATTTACGCGCGGCAGCAGTTCCCATAAGAAGCGCGGCGCGGAATGCCGGAGCAGTTTTAAGGCGGTAGGTCTCTATTAGCCTGTCAAGTGAAAATCCCTTTGAAATATCTCTATTGCACAACTCAAATTCGTGCGCCTGTCCTGTCGTAAGTTCACAGTGAGCCTGCGCTGCACAGGTAAGAAGCGGCGGCTTAATATCTTTTGGGATAAGCGGATGAGCAAGCAGGCGGTATCCTTCGCCAATCAAAAAATCACCGGTATTAATGGCTGACGCAATTCCTATGCGTTGATGCAGCGTAGGTTCGCCGTAGCGGGTTGTATCGTTATCCTCAATGTCATCGTGAATTAATGACGCTTTGTGAAAACACTCTACAGCAAGAGCGACAGGATTTAAAAAATCAGGGAAATCTGCCTCGTTTGTTACCGCGCAGTAAATACCATAAACGATGATTGGACGATAATGTTTACCGTGAGCGCACAGAGCGTGAAACACTTCGCGCGGCAGTTCCTGCAAATCAGGTGAAAAGCTGTACAGATATTTTTTTACTTCGATAGCGGTAAAAAGCGTTTCAATCTGTTCGTTGATTCGGCTGTATGGAACAGAGGAGACCGGGGCGGCGCAGCAGAGCGCAATAGCGTCATCCAATAGCGAACTGTCAAACGCGGTGTCTTTGCATCCATCCTTTACAAGCGGGACAGCAATCCCAGGAATAGCAAAGCGCAGCATATCCGCAAATGATTTACGCAGGGAGTCCATGCACGATACTCCGATAACCGCCTGAATCTCACCGCTCTCAACCCACTGCGTCACACGTGAGCTTGATTCCGCGACTAATACAGGCATCTCTTTTTTTTCTGCCATATCGGAAAGATTTGGGATGGAGCATGAACCGCATTCATTGCAGATAAGACCGAGCTCATCCCGCGGAGCTTTACATTTAGATTGATTGCGAAGACAAAAGGGAAGCAGTAATAACCGCTGATCATTTGGAATATTTGGGAAGTATTGTTCCCACAGAGCATTGTTGAGCATGACAATTGTAAAATCATGAAACCCTGCTTCGGACAGTTCCAATTTCTCTAAACAGCGGCCGGCGAAAATTCGCAAACGTCCAAGCGTTTGGGGCGCGATAATTTTTTCTTCCTTAACGAATAAGCGCGCGGCAGCTAAAATCTTCCCGCGGATTGCGCTCTCCTGCGGAACGGTATTTTGCGCTTTCTCATCCATCATCCGTAAGCCCCAAAACCGAAAAAGTAATACTTCTTTCCGAACTTATACGCTAACGACTTTTCAGGTATCTCTTTACCTTTAATATCATGACAGACAAGCGGTTGACGTGTCATAAGTTCATTTAGACCGTTTCTGCCCGAAGAATCAAGCGCGCCGTTCTCTTTCATAAACGCAAGAAGCTCATTGGGTGATTCCATCAAAACGCAGTTACGGCCAAGTTTACGGGTGAACGTTCTCAACCGTTCTAAAAAAGGGTTGTTTTGAAGCAGCTCTTCCAAATTTGAAGCGTTTTCATTAAGAAATCCGCCTGTAAACTGAATAACCGGACAAAACTCTACCGCGCCGCTTGGGGCGATATGATGCGATAGACCCATAGCTCCCGGACAAACTGCATTGCCCAGTCCGTCCCAATACGCGTCGATTATCATAATTTTAGCTTTACGTCGCTGTTCAACAATAAATTTGCGCAAATCAATAATCTGTTCTTCTGTCAGAGCGGCTGAAACATCAGGGTCAGAACCGCATGGACGGTAGATATAATACCAAATGTAATGAACTCCTTTTTTCACTAGAAAATCTAAGTACTCTTTATTGACAAGCTCACTGAAATTGCGCTGATTGATGCTTGCTGCGGCTCCAGTGAAAAGCCCCGCTTTTACCGAAAGTTCTAATCCTGCAATAGATTTCGCGAAAACATCATCTTTACCCCTGCGAATTTTGGATTCGTTCTCCAATCCCTCAATGCTTATTAATGGAGTGACGTTTCCTGTTTTCGCTAATTTAGAAACGACCGCGTCGGTAAGCGTCATTCCATTAGTATAAAGCTGAAAATACGCTTTGGGATTTGAGTCAAACAGCGTAAATAATTCTGGGTGGAGAAGGGGTTCACCGCCCAAAATTCCAAAAAATTTAGAATCATATTTACGCGCGGTATCAACAATTCCCTGCATTTGAGCAAGTGAAAGCTGTTGAGGTTCACGCGTCTGCTCAACCCAGCATCCTTTACATTTGAGATTACAGCGGTTTGTGACGGAGAGCATCATAAAAGCGGGAAAAAAAGGCGCGTTTTTTTTACGCCTGCGGTCAAACGCACGCACCGCAATGTTTCCGTTCCATCCAAAACGCATTAGATTACGCTGTACTTTAAATCCACACGTTGAAACTATTCTTGCGATAGCAAGCGGATTCATTATTCATCCTCCTTAAACAGCTTAAGGCTTTTACGGTGCCGCAGTCGTTCTCTGAAAGAGACTTTATCCGATTCCTGCGGCTTCATTATCTCTGTAAGCGTTCCATTAAGCCGCTCTTCCTCAGATTTTGGAAAGATAATCGCGTTTTGCGGACAAATTCTGGCGCACGCGGGGCAGTCGGTTTTGCAGACTCGCGGCTTTGTGACCCTCACCTTATTCTCTTCAATTGAATAAACGCCGAATATGCAAAAGTCAACGCATTTTTTGCACTCTGTACAGCGTTTTTTGTCAATGACAGGAAACCACGGAATCCATTCGTTACCGGCCTTTTCGTAAACCGGTTCCTCTATCGCAGCAATTTGAACAGGCTGTAACGATAAAGATGTCATAACATTATGAAGCGAAGCAACACGCAAATCAATACCGTTTAATCCTTCGATATTTTTAAAAAGTGAACGTACCGCACGCTGTTGACAGGCTATAATCACGTCAATTGAGGTATAATCCGCAAATTTTGAAGGATTATTGACAGAGGCCAGACACAGATCAGGCACAATCTCACACGAAATCTGCGCCGCATTACAAGCCGCCTGTACTGCCGCGATTTTATCTCTGGGTATTCGGTTATAATATTGACAGGCGCAAATGTAAACTTTCATAATAGACGCGGTTCTTTTCTCATTGGAGCAGGTACTTATTTATGATATATAAAGATACATTCTGCACAAATCCCTGTCTGAATCATGGTCACTTAAATATCCGCAGAATATCATTATAGGTGAGCATTAAAAAAAAGGTGATAAAGAAGATAATGGCTATTATATTTATAATGCGCTGAGTTTTGTGGGTAATGGGTTTATGCCAGATAAGAACGGGAGCGCTGTTTCTATAAATTCTGATTGGGAGTTTTAGCATTGTTATAAGCATCCCGCTTTGGCTTATATTATTTTAGTATCCGTCATTTGTAATAGCACACGAGGATTTTATTATGCCGGTTTCCGCCGATATATCAGCTTCACAACCCCAATCCCGCAGTAATCAGACGGGTAACGGCAGTGGTGACAGCGCTTCTTTAGAGATTAAAAAATTTGGTACTTTTGCCGGTGTGTTTACTCCATCCATACTGACTATTCTTGGTTTGGTCATGTTTCTGCGCGCCGGGTTTGTTATCGGGCACTCAGGGATATACGGCGCGCTTCTTATTCTTGGGATTGCAAAGCTTATCACAGTATTAACGGGAATTTCTATCTCCGCGATAGCTACAAATACAGAGGTTAAGGGCGGGGGAGTGTACTATCTGATATCGCGTACGCTTGGGCCTGAGTTTGGCGGCACTATTGCGCTTACGCTCTTTTTAGCCAATGCTCTCTCTATTCCGTTTTATCTGCTTGGGTTTGCGGAGGCGGTTACGCGCACTTCCCGCGGGTATGGCTATAATATAGATGAACATTTTGCTATAATCGCGTTTACGGTTTTTATTGCGGTTGCGCTCTTTTCATTTAAGGGAGCGGCTGTAATTTTAAAAGCGCAGTTTTTCATATTGATAGTACTTGGACTTTCGATAGCTACTTTTATGATAGGCGCCGCCGTACAGTTTGATCCCGCTCTTTTCTGGCAGAATGTTTTGTCTGCCGATCCCGATTTTTTTAAGGGTATTGAGGGGTTGTCCGCGGTTCCTTTTTGGGTATTGTTTGCTATTTACTTTCCGGCGGCCACAGGGATACTCACCGGTGTAAATATGTCCGGTGATCTTAAATCACCTGGCAAATCTATTCCGCGCGGTACGTTAGCCGCTATTTTCACAGGTCTTGCTATATATGTGGTTCAGATAATTTTAGTAGGCGGCGCTGTAAACCGTCAGGAGCTTATAGAAAGCCCTTATTTCAGTTTAATTAATTTAGGCTGGATTTTTGGCTTTCTCGTAATACTTGGAGTATTTGCCGCGACTTTGTCAAATGCTTTAGGATCAATTCTTGGCGCGCCAAGGGTTTTACAGGCTCTTGCTCAGGATAAGATATTAAAGCCTGTAAATATGTTTGCGAAAGTCACGAAAAAAGGCGAGCCCAGGCGTGCGCTTGTTTTATCAATTATCCTGACATTTATAGTCATTTACTTCGCGCGTAACGGCGGAGACGGCGGCGCTCTTAACATGGTAGCCTCTATTGTAGCCATGCTCTTTTTGTGGTCTTACGGAACTATAAACATAGCCGCGTTTATGGAGTCTTTCGGACGCAACCCGTCATTCCGCCCCCGCTTTAAATTCTTTCACTGGTCTGCGGCGCTTGTTGGAGCGATTGTCTCTTTTGGAGTGACTTTTTTAATAAACTTTACTGCGGCAGCCCTTGCCGCGGTGTTTTTTGTTGGGATATATCTGTATGTACAAAAGTATGTGATGTCGGCTTCGTTCGGCGATGGCCGCCGGGGATTTTTCTACTCCCGCACGCGTGATAATCTGCTCACGCTCTCCTCTCTTCCCATGCACTCCAAAAACTGGCGTCCGACTATTGTGGCATTCTCGGGAAGCCCCTCAAGCAGGCTTACTCTTATTAAATATTCTGATTGGCTCAGCAGCGGCCGCGGTATACTAACTGTAGCTGCGTTTGTTAAGGGAGATCTTTCCGAATTAGTAGAAAAGCGTACTCAGGCGCTTGCTTCCTTCAATGATTTTCTCAATAAAAATGAGATAAAAGCGTTTCCGGAGGTGCTTGTTACACCGGATTTCAGCGGCGGAATGAGTCACTTTTTGCAGGCAAATTCTCTTGGACCGGTAAAACCGAATCTTGTAATTTACGGCTGGTCAAACGATGAGTCTAACGCAGAAGACTTTTTAAGCTCCATAAATACCGCTGCAAGCCTTAACATGAGCATTGGTCTTATCCACGGCAAGTTTTTGCCTGATCCGCTGCAGCGCCGTAACGCGCGGCGTATTGATATCTGGTGGCGCGGTATGCGCAACGGCTCGCTGATGGTTATCCTCGCATATCTGATTTCACTTAACGGCGAGTGGTCCGGCGTAAGAATAAGGATATTGCGTCTTGTAAATTCACCAGAAGAGCGGTCGCGCGCTTACGGCGAGTTAAAGCAGCTTATTGAGGCCGCGCGTATGGATATCTCTATTGAGGTTATTTTCTCTGAAGACAGTTTCCCAAGTTTATTTCGCAGGCACAGCGCCACCGCGACTGCAATATTTATGGGTTTTCAGGTAGACGCAAATACCGACGCGCTGCGGTTTCAAAACTCTTTTGGAACGCTGCTTGAGGGGATGCCTACTACTATTCTCATACAGTCTACGGGCGAAGCGGATCTTTTGAGTTGAATGTTTAGAACTGAGAACTTAGACAAAACAGAGATCTTTCTTTTGAATTGTCTAAGTTCTAAGCCCTATAATCTAAGCTCTGTTTTTATCACTCTCTTCGCGCACCTGTTTAGATACATGTACCATTTCTGCGCGTCCGACGGCTGTAACTTTGCTTTCCTGCTCCGCTGCTTCCGATAATTCACTTTTGACAACTTCGGATATCCTTTTCCTGCGGCTTGAAGTCTTATCCATTAAGATCACCCCCATAAAAATTACGCATTTTAAGGGGTTAAAATTGAATAGCCGGCCGCTGGCTCATGATTTGCAAAATAATCTCCTCAGCGGGTAGTTTTGCGAAGGGAGTCAATAAATATGAAACACTACGACCTCTTTGTTATAGGCAGCGGCAGCGGTGCGGTCGGCGCGGCTCTTATCTGCCGCAGGGCAGGTTTCAGAGTAGGGATTGCGGAAAAAGCTGCAATAGGCGGAATTGGCGCCGCAGCTCTCAGCAGTCCTCAGAAACGTCTTACAGCAGCGTCTGAGGCGGTAAACCTTGTTCAAACGATGATTGGATGCGGGTTAAAGGGTTCCGTGAGTGTTGATTGGGAGCATTTAAGGGGGATTTGCGCAGAGTCGGTTTCATCTAAGCTTGAAGAGGATTTGCGCAGCGCAGGTATTGAGGTTTATCATGGCAAGTGCAGTTTTGCAGATAAGAATATTCTTAATATAAACGGCGGGCAGGTTTTCAGCCGTTACATACTTATTGCCACAGGCGCTTCTGCGCTGCGGTTCTCTTTTGCCGGAAGTGAATATCTGACCCCAAGCTTTGAGTTTATGAAATTAGAGCGTCTCCCGTCTGCCGTTGTATTTGTGGGCGGCGGCTATATCTCTTTTGAACTTGCGCATATTGCGGCGCGCGGCGGCGCCAAGGTCACTATTGTAGAAGCGCTGCCGCGGGTACTGCGCGGATTTGACGATGACCTTGTTGACCTGCTTGTAAAGCAGAGCGCGGCTTTGGGTATAGACGTACTTACAGACGCGCCAGTGCGTTTTTTGGAGAAGCGCTCCGGCAGTTTGAGAATACAGGCTGGAAAGCATAAACTTGAGGCTTCAATTGCGGTACATGGGGCGGGACGCGCGCCTGATATGGAGGGGCTTTGTCTTGAGGCAGGGGAGATAAGCACAAATGAGCAGGGGATTGCGGTTAACTGTTATTTACAAAGCGTAAGTAATCCTGCCGTATATGTCGCGGGTGACGTTAACGCTGCCGGAATGCAGTTAAAGCCTGTAGCGGAGATGGAATCCGCCGCAGCCGCAGCGAATATGCTTTTTGGCAATCATGAGGTGCCCGAATACAACGTGGTTGCAAGGGCGCTTCTTACATCCCCGCAGCTGTGCGCCGTAGGGATGGGGGAGAGAGAGGCTGTTTTAGAGAACATACCGTTTGACGTCCATTATTTAAACAAGTTCTCTGTTAAAAAGGGCGGCTGCAGCTGCACCGGCCGCGGGGAGTTTGCGTTTAAGATGATTTCCGAAAAAGGTACCGGCAGGATTCTTGGGGTACATATTTTAGGCCGGGACGCGCAGGAGACAATTAACGCAGCCGCGCTTGCCATAAAGGGGGGCTGTACAATAAAGAATCTAAAAAATACGGCGCTTGTGTTTCCGTCTCTGCTTTACGATTTAATGAATATTGTTAATTATTAATGATTTGGGATTTGAATATGGCAGTTTTTCGTTTTCGGCGTTTCGTTCTAAGTGCATCTTTTTAACCTTTCATTAACTTTTTTTAGAAGGAGTGGCAGTATGAAAAAGTTACTATGTACAGCGGCGGTTATGATTGCGTGTTTAAGTTTTGGGGCTTTTGCGGAAGTTAACACTAACGCTATTGGTTTGCGCGGTATTATCGGAGACGGTTTTGGCGGAGAGCTTAACTATCAAAGAGCGATGGACCTTTTCGGAACAAGCCGTTTTGAGGTAGGCGCGAACTGGTTTTCTGACAATGCGGCTTTCAACGTTCTCGCATCCGGCGCGGCTCACTGGCATTGGAACATCTCAAGCAGTTTTGCAGGGGGCGGCTTTAACTGGTACACAGGCCCCGCTCTGTCCGCAGGTATCTACGGCGTCAAGGAGCAGAAGTCAGGCAGTGAAGTTACGGTAAAGGGAAAAAATGAGATGTATCTGGGTCTTGGCGGTCAGATAGGTCTTGAGTACGATTTCAATGCCCTCGGCGCGCCTCTTAACCTCTCAATTGATACACGGCCTGTTGTAGATTTTTTCCATCTTAGAGGTATGGGCGTAGGGGATATTCTCTATGGTTCAGTTGCTTTGAGATATACTTTCTAAAATCAAAGTCAAAATCAAAATCGAAGTCAAAAGCTTTTAAGGGGGGAACAAATCCCCCTCGCTCCAGCCAAAAAAATCCAAACAAAAAAGACGTTTGGATTTTTTTGTCTTCCGCTACCCCCAGAGCGGGGGAAAAAAGCCCCCCCGCAACGCCCCCCATAAACAAATGCCGGCACGGCGGCATAAAAACCGGTAATGCAAGAATCAACAAAATTTTCCTGATGTTTCTCCCGCCCCAACGGGGCGCCATCATTTGCCCTCGGCAACGCCGGGGGATGGTGTGGTGGGGTGGAACACCTTTTTAAACAGATTTCTATTTCCTGAGCTCATGTCTTAAACTATATTTTATCAATAATATTAATTTACGGCGTGATAACTTTTACGTTGAAAAATTAAATTACCTAACTATTTCACTATTTTCGGGAGGGGATGTTGTATGAGTTTCAGAAAGTTTGTTTGCGCGGCGGTGTTGGCGGCTTTTACCTGCGTTAGTATGACTGGCTGCTATGGCAGTAATCAGCTTTTCAACAAAATACATAAGTGGAACGGTACGCTTGGTAACAAGTTTGTTGAGTCTATAGTTCATTTTGTATTTTTTGCTATTCTTCCTGTTTATGGAATCGCTTTATTTGCTGATATTGTAATTTTAAACGTAATTGAATTCTGGACAGGTTCAAATCCGCTTGCTATGGGCGATACTTACGAAGAAATTGACGCCAACGGAAATAAAATTTACGCTGTGAAAAATGCGGACGGTACGCTTAGCGTAAACATGACAGACGTTAACGGCAAAACAGCAGATTTCACTTTAGAGCGTAACGGTAATATGATTCGCGCTATTGACGTAAGCGGCGCTACTATAGCTATGCGTAATATTGACGGCGCAAACGCCGCTTTCGCTCAGAAGTAAGAAAAACCTACCTTTATAAGTTTTTATCAGGGGACATAGCTTATTGAAGCTATGTCCTTTTTTTGTTCTGCTCAGAGGCGGTTCATTCCAGAGTAATTTCTTATATAACAACGTAGTACAAGGGGGATAGCGGTTTGGTTTTTATTTACATATTCAAGTTTACATAATATGTATTATGCGACATTCCATTATATATATTATAAACACGGTCTGACACGGTTTTGGGCAAAGTTCAGTCATCTTAGAGCGTCTAATTCATTGATATGCAAGGATAAGCATCAAGTATGCTTTCTGCGGCTTGAATTCCAAATGTAAAGGAATGCGGCTTGAAAAACGCGACGCTCACAGTGGACTTTAAAGAACGCAAAATTCTGTAAAGTGCACTTTTGAGAACGAATCAGGAATAAATCAGAAACGAATCAAAATCGAAATCACGAGCAAATCGTTTTAAAAACCGTTTCAAAAGACACGGCGCTCTGTATTGTGCTCTTTGAGTAACATTCAAGGAACTATATAACAGCGCAAAAAACCTTGCATATTGAACCGTTGTTTTATATTATATTTAATATGATAATGATAATTATAATTGCCATGACAATATGAAACAATCATAAAAAGGAAAACCAAATTGGATTTTAAAAGAGTAGACGAGCTGACAGCCAAACTAAGAACAATGCGTCCGCTCAACGAAACGGAGCTTAAACGGCTCCGCGGGGAGTTTATAATAGAAAATACTTACGACTCAAACGCTATTGAGGGAAACTCCCTGACGCTGAGAGAAACCGCTCTTATTTTACAGGAGGGCATTACTATTGGAGAAAAACCTATAAGAGAGCATTTAGAAGCGATAGGGCACCGCGACGCTTTCGAGTACGTCATATCCATTGCCGGCACAAACGACCCGCTAACCGAAAGGGTTATAAAAGATATTCACTCGCTTGTGTTAATGAATGACGCAGAAAACAAAGGGGTATACAGAAAAGTCCCTGTCACCATTTTGGGCGCTGTTCACACACCGCCGCAGCCTTATTTAGTAGGGGTTAAAATGGAAGAGCTTATAGGGGCTTATAAGGACATAAAGCGGGAGAAGCATGTTATAGAAGCTATAGCGGAGTTTCATTTGCGCTTTGAGGATATACATCCGTTTATTGACGGCAACGGAAGAACTGGACGGCTTATTCTTAACCTAGAGCTTATAAAAGCGGGACTGCTCCCTGTGAATATAAAGTTTTCAGACCGCCGTAAATACTATGATTGTTTTGACCACTACTACAGCAACGAACGTACGCCGGAAATGTTTACGCAGCTTATAGCAGGTTATGAAATTGAGGAATTAGAGCGTCACATAAAGATATTAGATAGATAGGAGCGTAAAAATGCCAAATAAAGAAGCGTCTTTTTTCAACAATAATGATAACATTAACAAACGCGGCCGCCGTCCAACAGGCCGCGAAACAATGACGCGCCGAGTTGTGATATTGCTTACACCTTCAAAATACGAGCGTTTACTTACAATAGCTTATGAACGCAACATATCAATCAACGAATTAGTGAATAAAGCATTGGAACCCGAATTATCCAAAGAAAAATAAATGAAAAGGCATGGAATTTCAATAAAAGCAGCCGCTCCCCGATCTGCATTACCAATTTAGAAAATACGCAATTTCTCTAACCTTTGGCCCTATACTTGCACTCCCTAAAACAATGCGATTGCCTTTACTTTAAGGCTTTAACTTTGATAAAAGCGCAGAGGGAGAAAAATGTTTAAGAAACTGAATCACCGCTATGTAAGCCTGTTTGCCGTAATTCTCACACTGGCGTTTACCGTTTGCCAAGATTCATATATACCAACTGCGGTATCTGAAAAAACCGGCAGTATTACAGGAAAGGTCGTTGTGACGGACACGGACGGGAACCACTACCCCGGCTTTTACAATATGGGATTCCTGGTAAGCATAGTCGGAACATCGTTCATGGCGGTGACGGATGTTGAAGGCGATTTTACAATCAACGGTGTGCCTGAAAAAAATGACGGATACGTTGTGGTTGTAACTAAAGGAAATTATGCTGACTTTTTTTATGATAACGGAAGCGTAAAAGTAAACGTAGAAAGCGGCAAAACATTTGATATGGGAATATGCGAAATTGCCGCCTCTGATCTAAAAATAATAAGTAATGATATTTACATTGATGAAGACGGTTATCTTGTTGTAAACGGTGAGAAGATCATAAACGACGGTAAAGACGGCGCTGACGGCAAAGATGGAGTTGACGGTAAAGACGGAACCGATGGCAAAGACGGCGACAACGGCAAAGATGGAGCCGACGGCAAAACCCCTTACATTAACCAAAAAACCGGCACTTGGTGGATTGGAGATGAGGACACCGGTATTTTGGCGGCGGGTTCGCGGCAAGGCGAAAAAAGAGGCGGCGTTGTTTTTACCTTTGATGACGCTTACGTAGATGAATGGTATGATTTATCCAAATTGTTAGATAACACCGAATGGAAAGCTACATTTTTTGTTTTTAAGTTTCATAATCTTGGCAGCAGTCAAATAGGAAAATTAAGAGAACTGCAGGAACACGGCCATGAAATAGCCGGGCATAGCGTTAAT
>Ga0123356_10001490_pt1 | contig 25793 bp, 25 predicted proteins | sample TergutEmb28metaG_2_FD_92546 | JGI IMG/M metagenome (GOLD analysis project Ga0123356, IMG submission 92546) | Embiratermes neotenicus P3 segment gut microbial communities from Petit-Saut dam, French Guiana - Emb289 P3 | ecosystem: Host-associated > Arthropoda: Insects > Digestive system > Gut ...
AGAAGGCGGCAATTTTAGTCCGGCGCTTGAAGCCGTAATACAGGAAATACGCTGCTGTCCGCATTGCGTTTCTGACATCGATATAAACATAGTCGAAGATGAAAATATCAAGCATACTCTGGCAAAAATTGCGGCAAATCCTGTTATTGCAAAAGCTGTATCGGAAGGATCTGTTAAACTGGCCGCCGCAAAATATTCACTGGAAACAGGAATCGTTTCGTTCTTTGATTGATTGTTTTGCCGGTTTAAATTATAATTTTTATCATGAAACGAAATATGCGCCAATGGCTCGATGAACAAAGAGCTTCAAAAACAAAAAAGGCAATGCCTGTTCTGTCGTTCCCGTGCATTCAGCTTATGGGAATTTCTGTTAAAGATTTAATTTCCAACAGCGACACTCAGGCAAAAGGTTTAAAACTGATCGCCGACAGGTGCGACAGCGCCGCTTCTGTAAGTCTTATGGATCTTTCTCTGGAAGCCGAATGTTTTGGTTCAGAAATAAAAGTCGCAGATGACGAAGTTCCCACTGTTGTCGGCGCTATTGTAACGGATATGGAAAGCGCGCAAAATCTAAAAGTTCCGCCGATTGGCGCGGGAAGAACATCGATATATTTGCAGGCAGCGGAAAAAGCTGTTCAAATGATAACCGACAGACCTGTTTTTGGCGGAGTGATTGGCCCCTTCTCGCTTGCCGGCCGTCTTACCGGCGTTTCCGAAGCAATGATTTATTGCTACGAAGAACCGGAAATGATGCATTTAGTACTTTCGAAAGTAACAGACTTTTTAATAAACTACGTAAAAGAATACAAAAAGACCGGCGTTAACGGAATTATAATGGCTGAACCTGTCGTTGGAATGTTGTCGCCTGATTTAGCAAAAGAATTCTCAGAGCCTTATGTAAAAAAAATCAACGAAGCTGTAAGGGACGAAAATTTTATAATGATTTATCACAACTGCGGAAATTCTACAATTCAGATGATAGATTCCATTTTAGCAACCGGCGCTGATGCATTCCATTTTGGCAATGCGATTGACATGGCAGAAATGATGAAACACATACCCGAAAATATTATAGCGATGGGAAACATTTCACCTGCTGAACAATTCAGAGGCGGCACGCCGGAATCGATTAAACAGGCAGCTTTGGATCTTTTGGCAAAATGCGGCAAATACCCAAACTTTATTATTTCTTCCGGCTGCGATATCCCGCCTCTTTCGCCGTGGGAAAATACAAATGCATTTTTTGCGGCAGTGTTAGAGTTTTACTCTTAAGAGTTCTATATAACCAATTAGAAACAACCAATTAGAACCTAACCAGAGTTTTAGTTGGTTAAAGGCTTCTTTTTATCAAACTTGTATCTCTTGAATAGTTTTTCGTATCTGTTATGTTTTCTTTCGCGGCGTACAAACACCAGCTCTGCAAAAAGAATAGAAAGAAAAGCAACAACCAAAGCGGCGCCCGCCAGCACCAAAAGGTAACTGTACGGCAGACCCGCATTGCTATATGCAAACAAAGCGGGGATATCATTTCCTTCGTAGGGAACACGGGAATATATTACGCCTGCCAATGATAACGCAACTATACCAACAGTAAAAATTACGGCTGTTCTTACAGCCAATTCCAGGATAAATTTTCTTCTTTGTTTATTACTCACAATGCGTCTCCTTCACTATTATTATACTCCGCTTCAAAGAGCAGTTTTTTTTCATTTCCTGCTTCGTCCATATATTTTACAACAAGCCGCGGCGGTGAAAAACTCAATATTTTTTTCCACCATTTTTTTTCTGCAAAATAATCGGACGAAATTATTTTTTCCTGCGGAACAAAAATGGTTTTTTCTTTCGGCGGATCTGTTTTTGCAAAATTTGTAAATGCGTCTATCCAGCTGTGCTGCGGAAAATGATGAAAGCGAAAGCCGCCTGATGTTGTAATAACCAAACCCCAAAGGCCTCCCCATTTTTTTTCATCAAATTCATCCCAGCCTGACACATATTTCCCAAGTCCGCGCGCCAAAACTTTTTCGCCTGTTTTTTCTTCGTACTCCTGCCAAAACATATCCGGCGATTTTTCTTCTTTCTTAAACAGCATTAATTTATCGTCCTTGTTGCAATTATATCTATTCCTTCATTATTCCAGTTGGATATTAAGATATCGCCTGCTTTAACAGGAAGTTTAACGCTCGTTTTATAAATATCCTGTAACAGGGCAGGAATTTTTTCTTTTGGGCAGGGAGCTTTTGTTTTTACAGGCACACGGCGTACCGACTGTTCCACGCAGAGCGATTCAATCTGCACCGTCGCGGTAACTACACGTTTTGGCGCGCGAATTTCTTCCTGCGCATAAACTTCTCCGCGCGGACATTTATTTCCTGTTACAGACAGATTATCCGATCCTTTACTGTCGTTCACGTTAAGAGCGCAGCCAATTGGACAAACAATACACGTCATATCTAACATATCACCTCAATTTATACTAAATTCCAAAATGGAATCCGGTTTTATATCACAGCCTTTAAAATCTTTTGGGCCAAGTTTTAAACTAATCATTTCCGAAGGCTGGACATGACGTTCTTTTCTGCTGAAAATCAATTTGCCGTCAAGGCGGAGTTCCAGAACGGCATCGTTTTTAACAACCATTGAACGCATGTAAACAATATTTTCCTTTTCGGGCGCAATTTGATCCGGGTTCACATAACGCACATGGGAGCCGGCTTTTGTTTTTATCTGCATGGAAGGCAGTTCTCCCCGCAGCCATTCTGCGGCAAAACGGCCTGCGCGGCGGCTTTCTTCGCAGACCCAGTCAACAAGATCGTGCACATGCAAAACATTGCCGCAGGCAAATATCCCATTCATATTTGTCATTAAACCGGAATCTACCAAAGGGCCGTTTGTTACAGCGTTTAATTCAATGCCTGCGGCGCGGGATAATTCATTTTCGGGGACAAGGCCTACGGATAACAATACTGTATCGCAGTCTATTCTAAAACTTTTTTCCGGCACAAGTTTACCGTTTTCCATTGGAGTAACTTCTATTCCTTCTACACGATCGTTGCCGAAAATATTGGTTGTCTGCGACGACAGATAAAGCGGAATATCAAAGTCATTCAGGCACTGAACAATGTTACGTGTCAATCCTGCGGGGTACGGCATTATTTCCACTACTGCTTTGACTTTGCAGCCTGCCCAGCACATACGCCGCGCCATGATTAGCCCAATATCGCCTGAACCGATTATTACAACTTCTTTACCCGGTATGTATCCTTCAATATTTACAAGGCGCTGCGCAAGTCCTGCTGTATACACTCCCGCAGGACGCGAACCTGGTATGCGGATATTTCCGCGGTTTCGTTCACGGCAGCCCATGGCAAGCAACACAGCGCGGCAGGTAATTTTAATTACACCTTGCGGCGATATGCAGAAGACCTCTCGCAGAGCCGCGGAGACGCAGAGGGAAGATAAAGAAGCTGAAGATGTATCGATATTAAATTTAGTCACAGTTGTATTTAGATAAACAGCAACTTTGGATTTTACCACGCGTTCAATAAACCGTTCTGCAAATTCAGGGCCTGTGAGTTCTTCTTTAAATTCATGAAGGCCAAAACCATTATGAATGCACTGCATTAAAATACCGCCAAGATGATCTTCGCGTTCGATTATTGCGCAGGAAAAACCCTGTGATTCCAGTTCCAAAGCGGCCGCCATTCCTGCGGCGCCTCCGCCGATTACTACGGCGTCGTATGTTTTGGTAATCATAACGCGCCCGCCAATACGCGGCTTTCTGCGCCGTGTTTTGTAACTTCATTTATGGAAAGGCCGGTTTCTCTCATTATAATTTTAATTATCTTATATGTGCAAAAGCCGCCCTGACATCGTCCCATTTGCGCGCGGGTAAAATATTTTATTCCGTCCAGTGTTGTGTGTCCAAGGCGGACAGCCTGAACAATTTCTGCTTCGCTTACATTTTCGCAGCGGCAGACAATATTGCCCCACGTTGAATCGTTTTTTATATAATCGTCCAGTTTATCAAAATCAAGTTCCCTAACGCAGGGATGATTTTCTACTATAGGATTCCAGTGCGGCTTTTCTGTCAGCTGCAAACCCATGTCTACCAAAATATTTTTTACATATTCCGCTATTGCAGGAGACGCCGTAAGCCCCGGGCTTTGAATCCCGGCTACCTGCACAAAAGCAGGCGCTTTTTTGGAAGCCTCTATATAGAAGTCTTCATCCAGGCAGGGGCGCAAACCTGCAAAAGAAGTTATAACATCATTCTGGCTTAACGACGGTATCATGGTTTTTCCGGAAACAAGTATTTGATCCAGTCTTTTTGCAGTGGTGGAAAAATCATCCTTGTCTTCTACGGCGTCGGCAGTTGGGCCAACAAGCGCGGTTCCTTCTACAGTTGGGATAACAAGCATTCCCTTGGAAACAGCCGTAGGAACAGGAAAGACCACCCTTGACGGATAGGCTTTTGAAAGGCGATCCAGCAAATAATATTCGCCCTTTCTTGCGGCAATTTTATATTCTTCCGCGCTGAATATTTTTGACACTTCGTCTGCAAAAAGACCTGCGGCATTTATCACATAACGCGCTTTTATTTCCCTGCCGTCTTTTGCGCACACACACCAATAATCGCCTTCCCGTTTTGCTCTATCTACCCAAAAATTGGTCAGCAGCTCTGTTCCATTTTTACATGCAGATTCTACAAGCGCAAAAACAAAACGATAAGGCTCGATTATTCCGCCGCCGGGAGCATAAAGACCGCCCACAGTATCCGCCGATAATTTTGGCTCAAGTTCAAGGATCCTCTGGCGAGAGCAAAGTTCTATACCTATTACTTCGTTTTCTACACCCTGCAAATACAGGTGTTCAACAACCTTCATTTCGTCATGATGAAGCGCGGCTACTATTATTCCGCATCTTTTAAAAGGAAAGTTCAACTCGCGCCTTAACTGGTCAAACATTAAACCGCCCTGCATTTCCAGACGCGCTTTTAAATATTTTTTATTATGATGGAAACCGCCATGAATTATCCCTGAATTGGCTTTTGACGTGCCAAAAGATACATCGGCGGCCTTTTCCAGAATTGCGGTTGTTATATTGTAAGCCGAAAGCCTGCGGGCGATGTTTGCCCCCGATACTCCGCAGCCGATTATTGCTACATCAAACTCCATATGATTATCATATAGCCAAAATAAAAAAAATGCCATATAATATGTTTATGGGACAACCAAGAAAAAGGCTGTTTATCAGCAAAAGAACCGGCGAAAGAGAACGATTAAAATTAATAAAACTGGCTCTTGAAAATGAATGTAATACCTTTGTTTTTTCTCTTGACGATCCGTTTTTTACAGGTAAAAACAGAAACCTGAAGTACATTAAACTACTGGTAACATATCCTGTCAGTATCGAGGCAGGCGGACATGATTTACCCTTACTTATGCCGAAACGCTTGTTTTTACTCAACCGCGATTTATTCCGAATGGAACAGGGCAAGCGAAAACCAAATCACCACTTTTGCCCGACCAATCCAAAAACAATATCCATAATTGCTGAACGCGCGCACCATTTATTTGCCAATGTAATACATAATATAACAACACCGCGCGTTATCCATCTTCTGCCCAACAAGGGACGTGAAAGCACATGGTGTCAATGTCCGGCCTGCCGCGCGTTTCGCCCTGCAGAACAGTACATTATCGCAGTTAATACAGCCGCGGATATACTTGCAAAATACGACCCTGAAGCAAAACTTGCATACATCGATTTTGACACAGAACCGGAAGCGGCAAGAGTAAAACCAAGAAACAATACAATAATCAGCTCAAAAAGCAACTGACGTTATCTTCGGCGGCGTGACAATAAAATCAACCGCAACAAACTCGCAATAGCGGTGAGCGCAGAAGCGACGTAAGTCAGAGCTGCCGCAGTTAAAACTTTTTTTGCGCCGTTAAGTTCCTTCTCGGTAAGAACATTGTTGGAACGAAGAAGGGCAAGCGCTCTGCTGGAAGCATTAAACTCCACAGGCAGCGTAATTACATAAAAAAGCACAGCACCGCTGAAAAGAAGAATGCCAATATTAAATAAAATCTGCGAATAGGAACCGTAAGCTTCACTATTCGACAAAAATATTCCCGCAATTGCAAGCCAGGGTCCCAAACGCGAACCGATATTTGCAACAGGCACAAGAGTACTTCGCATAACAAGAGGACTCCAGCGCGTTGCGTGCTGAATAGCGTGCCCTGCTTCATGAGCCGCGACACCAACAGCCGCTATCGATGTAGAATTATACACAGGCTCTGAAAGACGCAGTTTTTTATCCGTTGGAGAATAATGGTCTGTAAGAGAGCCTCCGACAGCTTCAAGTTTTACATCGCTTATATTGCTGGATCTAAGCAGAAGGGCTGCCGTGTCGACTCCTGTAATTTTCCGCGAACAGGATACTTTTGAATACGTGTTAAATGTTGATTTAACCTTAAACTGCGCCCAAAGAGACAGAAGCAGCGTTGGGAGAACCAATAATATATAATACTCATCGAAAAAAAGTGAAAAAGGCATAACACTCTCCAAAACATTTATTTTTCCGCAGGCGGACTTCTGCGTACAGTATACTCCATTTTTGCAGGTCCTGGAATATCACTTGCCCTGGCTGCGCGGGACAGCATTTCCTTTTGAATACGGAAAGGGGTCTCGCCTTCGGCAGGAGTCAGCAACGACCAGTTACATTCATTATCCAGAACAGAAGCCTGACAATTATCACGGAAATAATCATTAAGAACATCGATTAAATCCGAACGAAGATTTTCGTCCTGAACCGGAAATAATATTTCTACGCGTTTTTCCAGATTGCGCAACATCCAGTCGGCGCTTGCAAGGTACAATTCTTCCGCGCCGCCGTTGGAAAAGTAATAAATGCGGGAATGTTCAAGATAATGATCTATTACGCTTATTACGCGGATATTTTCTGAAACTCCGGGAACACCCGGAACCAATGTGCAAATTCCGCGGACACAAAGAGAAATTTTTACCCCGGCCTGCGACGCTTCATAAAGAGCCCTTGTAACATCTATATCCGTTAACGAATTCATTTTTGCCATTATTTTTGCGGGATATTTATGCCTTGCCCGATTGGCTTCTCTTTCTATAAGTTCCAGAAAGCGGCGTTTTAATCCCATAGGCGCAATTGTCAATCTATTCATTCTTTGAACCGCAGAATAACCTGTAAGCATATTAAAAATAATTCCTGCGTCGTAGGCAATATCTTCACGGCAGGTAAAAAGACAAAAATCCTCGTAATATTTTGCAGTTCTGTTGTTGTAATTTCCCGTAGAAAGATGCACATAACGCTTAATACGATCGTTTTCTCTTCTTAAAACCATCGAAATTTTTGAATGTACTTTTAGATTTGATAATCCGTATACAACAATGACTCCCGCTTTTTCGAGCCTGTTTGCCCATGAAATATTCCGTTCTTCATCAAAGCGCGCTTTTAATTCAACTACAGCCGTTACATGCTTGCCGTTCTGCGCCGCCTGTTCCAGCGCCCTAACCACCGGCGAAAAAGCCGAAGAACTTGAATGAAGTCCTATTCCGGGAATTGCGCCGCCTGTTCTGTAAAGCGCCGTTCTAATGGAAACAACCTGCGGGTCTGCAGCCGCTTCCTGAAAAAAAGCAACAACAGGATCAAATGACTGATACGGCAAATGAAGCATTACATCGCCCTGACTTATACGATCCCAAATAGGCGTCTCTTCGTTAAAGTCCGCCGACTTGTATATTTTCCACGGCTTTTCACCTAACTCTTCAAGACTTGCGACATTTATTAGTTCCATAAAATCTACAGGATTGATTGGGCCGTTAACTTCATAAATGGAATCGTTATCCAGAGAAAAACGCTGAGCAAGCTCTTCTCTTAATTTAATGCTGCCGGGAGAACAAACCATCCTTATAACTTCCGCTCTTTCCCTGCCTTCCAGAACTTCTACCATGGCTTCTACATAATCTTCGTCTCTTTGTTCATCTACTGAAAAATCCGCGTCCCTGTTAATCTTGAACATCATGCTTTCTTTAACGCGATAACCGGGAAAAAGATAGGTGCCCCATGTAACAATTACATCTTCCAGCAGGGCGAGGTAAAGCTGTTCTTTTTCTCCTTCAGCCGCCGTTTCAAAACCGGGAAGCCACACAAGTCTGTTAAGAACAGAAGGCAGCGGAACAATAACTTTTAATTCGACAGGTTCGGCTTCTGTACTCTCAGGCTCCAGAAGGAAAGCGGCGTTTAATGAACGGCTTTCGATAAAAGGCATGGACTTGCCTTCTTCCAGCCGCAAAGGAGTAAGAACAGGATAAATCTGCCCGACAAAAAACGAATCAAGAAAATCAAGCTGGGGAACAGACCACGCGTCCGGGTGCAAAAGAGATAATCCGTTTTTTGCAAGCCCCGGAAAAATTTCATCACGCAGACATTCATACTGCCTGGTAATAATGGAATGAACTTTTTCGGAGATCATTTTTATTTGCTGTTCCGGAGTTAAACCGGAAGGATCGATTGCTTTTCCCGGATCTGTTTTTACGAGACGCTTTAATGCGGCAACCCTTACCATAAAGAACTCGTCAAAATTGGTTGATACAATCGATAAAAACCTAAATCTTTCCAGCAGAGGTTTTTCCGGGCGCAGCCCTTCCCTCATTACGCGTTCATTAAAATCCACCCAGGAGAGATCGCGGGCTATGTATGGAAAATTTTCTTCGTTTTTATTTTCTAGTTCTTCATTACTCATATTTTATTCCCCGTCTTCCTAATTTAATATCACCTTGTATCCAAAAACATCCTGAAACATTCCGCCCTTGTCTTCAATACCCATTAATTCAAGGGAAAGATCATAAGCCTTGTCGACATGAAGAACCACTGTTTCCAAACGCCGTTCAACAGTTATGTTTTTTATCTGCTGTGTATGACCCCGATCCAAAGCGTCTGCAACCCTAAGAATCGAACCCATTTTTAAAACCAAAACGCGTTCTTCGCGCTGCAGCGTCATAAATTCCAAATCCGACTGCGAAGGAGGATCTCCGCGGTGACAATTGATAACGTTTGCGATAATTCCAACTTCATCCTGATGAACTCCGAATATTTCTGAATTGGCAACAATATATTGTCCATGCTTTTGATGTCCTGACGCTTTTATATAAGTGCCGATATCATGCAAAATAGCGGCCGTCTCCAGCATAATGCGATGACGCCGATTCATGCCGTGTTCTTTTGCAAGAGCGTCAAAAATTGTCATGCAATGATTCGCCACATGCCTTCCATGAGCTTCATCAAAATGATATTTACGCCCAAGGTTCACGGCAGAAGCGATTATCTGCGAGAAGAATTCGTCCTGCAAAGCCGAATCAACGCCGGATGCCAGGTCAACAAGATAGCCGTCGCGTATGGTAACGAACGGAACAGCAACGCTTGCCGCTCTTGTTCGTTCCAGAAAAAGTTTTAAAACAAGCAAGCCGGGAACCAATCCTTCCGCGTCTGTATAGGAAATATTAAATTGGCGGATACAGTCTTCTATGCTAAAATTGCGGATTTTTTCTACAAACTTTATAAACTCATCACGTTCTATGATTCGGCAATTTACATTTAATTCTTTGCCAATTTTATCGGCGGCAAGACGCGCGTCTGCGCCGGCAGCAACCAGTGTCCGCACGTGAGCAAAATCCATTTCCATATTTAAAAGACCCAAAGTATTTCTGATATTTTCATTCAGGTAACGCTCATAAAACATACCCGCTCCAAATCCATACCTTGAATGCTGGTCAATAATAATTGTTCCCATTTTTAAACTATGAGCTGCTACCATTTGCCCGCGGCGCAAAAGCATAATTTCTGTAGAGCCGCCGCCAATTTCTATAATCATGGAATTGGCGCGCCAGAATAACGGAAGATCCTGTTTTAAGGCAAAACGCACAGCAAGATACATAAGCCTGTTTTCTTCGATACCTTCTACAATGGAAAAATCAAAACCTGTTTCCTGCCACACTCGATCTATAAAAACATCCCTGTTACGCGCGGCGCGAAGAGCGCTGGTTGCAATCGCGTGAATATTTTTATCCTCTATACCCCACCCTGATAAAAGTTCGCGGTAATTTTGAAGAACTGTAAGACACTCAAGCATTGATTCTCTGGAAAGCACACCCGTAGTAAAAACATCGCGTCCAAGAGAAGCCGGCCGCGAAGCGCGATCCAATACCTGCCACTCGCCGTTTACGTGTATCTCTGCAACGTGAAGTCTTATTCCGGTAGAGCCCATTTCAATGATGGCGGTTAATGTAGCGCTCATAAATGCTACAACTTATCGATAAGAATTGAACATTTTCCGGATGGAATGGGCAGCGTTTTTTCTTTAACACCAAGAATGTTAATTGTAAAATAATAAAGTTTTTCGCTTTCCATCTGGATTTCCCAGCCTCTTCCGCTTTTATTGGAAAGAATCGTTATCATATTATTTTTAAGGGAGAGATTTTCCACTCCCATTATCTCCAGGCTTGGGATAACCCAATCTACAGTTTTTCGCGGAAGAGAAATTGATAATCCTACAATATTTTCTATGGTAAGACAAATGGTAGAAAGAGCGTCATATGTTAAAAACTGAGGACGCGGAAAAGGCGCTTTACCAGGCCACTTTGCAGGCCCTTCTTTCGTGGGTAAATATGCTTCCCAAAGATTTCCCCTGTTATGGTTACCATCGGGACTCATGGAGTCAAGCATAAAATAAACATGCCTTATGGCGCATTCCCTTGCAAGATCCCACCTCTGATAGCGTTCCAGTCCTTTAATAACCATAAAAGTTAAATAAGGATAAACCGATCCTCGATATCCCCGCCCTGTTTCATCAAAGTCTTTTTCGGAAACCGCAAGCGAAGGAAAAGGATGAGGCGTGCCGAAATATTTGGGGTCGGAAAGTTTTTCGATAATACGCTCCGCTTTTTCTCCGTTTGGAATCTCTGCCAAAAGCGGCCAGTACCCTGCAATGGTTTTTATGGGCACTTGTTTTTCGTTTTTATTTATATCGTAATAAAAACCGTCGGTCGGATTATACATTAAAGAGTTAATTCTTGTTTTAAGCGAAAAATACTGACGCTTATATTGGAAACTGGTTTCTTTGTCGTTCAGGATATCCGCAAGAGCAGAAATATAAAGCATATTGATCGCCATCATTGTATTAAAATCCATGGCATAATGAGCATCACCGCGGGGAGCGTTAGTCATTCCGGTCGCGCAAAGAGGAACTTTATACAAACCGTTGGGTTTTTTAAACAGTGAATCGATCCAGGCAGAATACTTGCACAAGGCGGGAAGCACGTCCTTAACCCTCTTTTTATTGCCGGATTTATGGTAAATATTGTACTCAACCCAGGCAAAAAGCGGCATTCCAACCCCTTCAGGGTTATCTTTTTCAAGAACAGGAGCCCCGGTTGTTATATCATAGGCGCAGCGAATGGCTCCATTTGGTTCCTGACGGTCATAAAACAGATCTAAAGTAGGATGAGCCTGGAAAATTCGGTTGGAATACACCAGAAAAAACGAGGAAAATATAGCATCTACCTGGGTTACAGCCTGTGAATCGGGGTAGGAGAAAAATTTCCCCTCTATTCCGCTCTGCGGCCCGCCATTAATCCAGCAATCTTGTATCCACGCCCATGTTTTATCGTAAATATCGACAAAATCCTGATCATAAAAGTGGATTTTGGGGAAATCATGCTTGGTCACCAATACTCCTTAGTATTATACAACCTTTTAAATATAATACGAAATTGGTGATTTTGCCATGAATTTCCTGAAATTTTAGCAAAAATCTAATTATTTACCGCAGAAACCTTCTTTGCCCACCATGATCCGGCTTCCGCATAAGTTTGATACCCCTTTGCCTCATAACGGGCACAAACTTCGGGTAAAGCCTTGTACCAATCTTCATTCATGTTGATATATTGATTGCAATGGGATAAATGATGTTCATATGCGCGGAAACGGATTTCTTCTTCCAGATTGACAACAATCTCGGTTGTCTTCGCCGTTTGTTTAAATACCGAAACCTGACCCGGCGCTTTTTCGGGAGTTGCAACAGGCTGATAAACCGCAGGCTGCGGTTTTATCACTTTCTGCACAGGCTCTTTTTTCGGCCTTTTTTTCCTGTTTTTTAACAAGAAGAGAATTAATGGAATCAGGGGAATAAGCAGAAGTAAAAGCAGCCATTCCCACGGAAATTCAAAACTCGGCTTTTTTGCCAAAACAACATATTCGGCTGTTTCTTCGATTTGTTCGATAACCTCGGGTTCTTCCTCAGGCTCGGCAATATTTACAATTTCCGGCGTTAAAATGGTTCCATCTACCAATATTCTTACGCGTCTGTTTAAATATCTGTTTTCTTCGCTTGCATTATTGCCCCATAAAAAGACAGCGCCGTGCGCTACAGGATCCGCGAACAAATCCCTTGAAACACCGCGTCTTTGCAGTTCATTTACAACAAAAAGAGCTCTTTCCCTTGATAAATTAAGAAGATCGATTTCGACTAAAGCGTGCGCAGCATACCCATAAACATGGATTTGACCGGAGTCCAACTGCTTATCATTTAGATACCTTGCTATATTATCAAGCTGAACTCTTGCCCTGGATTCATTAACAAATGTATTACTGCTATTGGGCTGAAATAACAGAAAATCTACTTCTTCTTGTTCGCCATCATTACCAAATACAAATCCCGTAAAAACGACAAGAAAAACCATAATTAAACATATTTTTTTCATATTTCTTTACCTTAACAAGAAATATACCCTTATTTGCAAAAAAATTCAATGGATTTTCTTTAAAAAGATGCCTCTAAAATAGCGGAAAAAAGCTTAATCGAGGTTTTTAAATAAACCTGGAAGGGATCCGGGCTATTTTCAGCGGAACTATCCTCATTTTCCCCTTCTATTGCCGCCGGGATAAGGAAGCCTGCTATTTCTTTTACTTCGCTGTCTGTAATACGCTTCATTACATCATCAAGTTTTTTTAGGGTTTTTTCCTGCTGGGGCGGATTTAACGGATACCTTAAAGCCCGCCGTGAAATTTCCATACCTTCTTCGGCGGCTGCCCTTATGCTCTTCAACCCCTGTTCCAAAACAGACACGGCATTTTCGTACCGTTCATGCCTTTCGCGTTTTTCCTGTTCTGCGTTAAATTCTGTTTCTATCTTTAAAAATGCAGTGTTTTTTCGGCGGTTTATTTCATCGCGGCGCTGCGGCAGCGAAAGGAATTTTTCTATCTCCTTCGCCTGGAATCCATTAATAGCCAAGCCGTCCTGAAAAAGACAATAATTTTGCACTTGCGTATTCTGACGAAATTGGTTTTCAAACCAGGCAGCATAAAGCGACAAACGCCTGTCGGTTAAAACCTGGCCGCCGTTTGCACAGCGGGCTTTAAAGGGAAAACCGTCACGAAGAGCGCGAACTATCCATTTTTCTACGGGATTAAAGCGGCCGGATTCGGCATTGGATTTTTCTTCAAAACGCGCACCGCGAAAATGTGTCTTTAATTCGGGGAACGCAAGGTCTAATCCTGCTGTCCAAATTTCCTGCCCCCCAAGAGTACGGGCAAAATCCCATGCTGTAGTAGCTACCGATCCTCCCGCTCCAAGCCTGCCCTTGGGATCGACACGTTTTTCCATAAATGTTCCAAGCGGAAACAAAGAGCCGCACAAAAATTTATTTTTAAACGGCAGATTTAACACAGGCGGATAAACGGCAGATTCGGCAATCAATGCTGTGTTTAGGCTCGTCTGTTCGTTTACGCAGCGATCCAGATGACGGCTGTTCCAAAACTGCGGATCAACAACAAGAATAAAATCGGGCTGAATTCCGTTTTTTACAAAAAAGCGCAGGTTTGTATCGACTGCTACTATTATACATCTGTTATAAATATCAGATAATAACGGTTTTATTTTATCCAGGCTGGGGCCTGCAGCCGCAAGAAAAACAGGTATGGATTCACCGTTTGCATTTTCGGCAGCTAAATCGTACAGGCGGGAAACTCCGGGATAATCCCTGATAGCGCTCATGTTACGCATAAGATTACGTATCCATCGCCGCCCAAAACGTTTATGAGTAGCGGTGTTAACGTCATCTTTCATCGCCCATGCGCGGATTCTGTCTTCTATCGATTTATACCATTGTTCATCAAGTCCGATTAGCGCTCTGTTGCGAATTATTGACGGCTGATGTTTTTTTTCATTTTTCCCATTGGTTGTTTTTGAAATAAGGCTGTCTGCAATTGAAAGCGCATCCGTAATTCCTTCTCCTGCGCCGCCAATGATAAAAACAATCTGGCTGCCGCAAAGAAATTCGCTAAAATCCCTGAGTTCCAGCGCTTTTAGAAATAAACTTTTATGTTTTTCTACTATTACAACAGGACGCCCAAGACCTGCGGCAGCCTGCGCTGAATATCCAAGACCAAAACCCAAAATAACAACGGGGCCTTTTTCTGAGCCGACAGCTTCTGCAAGACGCTGTCCTTCGCGGAACGGATCGCGCGGCGAATGTATGTGTATGCCTTTAATACAAAGCGCAGGTTCCCCTGCCGCCGACGCTTCTATTTTTACATCTTCTGACGAAAAACCGTTATCGTTCTGCCCGATTTCTTCCGGGCAGGACAAGTCTTCCCAAAGGCCGGGATATTGGCTTAGCAATATCTTTTTGTTGCTTTCCAGGAAAGACATAATATTTTCTAAAGAGAGTAAGTAAATTCCGGAGTTTTGACAATTTCTACCAGCCATTTAATATTATCATAAATAATATTGCAACGCGCTGTAACAAAAGCAGGATAACTGCCGCTGTTTAAGTAATCGCCTTCTCTTAAACTTTTTGTCATATGAGGATCAAATACCCATGTTAACCCGTTTATCGTAGGAATGTGATGACTTCCTACTCCTATCGATCCTTTTTCACTTTCAGTTTGATAAACCATAATGGTTACGCTGAAATTATATTTTGTTTCATCAAAAATTACATTCGAAGAAAAAACAGGCTCGGAAGATAACGAAACGCCTGAATTATTTTCATTTAAAACAAGGGTTAAATCGCCATTAAGATATATGCCGCCGCCTGCTATGCAGTCTGCGTAGATCCAGTCTGATATATCCTCAAAATTTTCATTCTGAAAAATTACCGCTATGCTGTATTTTTGTCCTGCCTGAACGATGGGAAATATAACTTTTCTTGTTAGTTTTACCTGTTCCAGCGAACCGTCTCTTAAATCGGCATATGAAGAAATAATATCATACACGCTGGCGAGCTCTCCGGTGTTATTGTAATACTGAATATTGATAAACAAACGGGTTGTTTCCACAGGAATATGACTGAAGGTTAATTGAATACCTTCGGGCACGGCTTCGGCGGCCAAACTAATACCCATGCCGGTAACATTATTTTTATTTGTAGTACAGCCGGAAACTGCCAGAACCAGGCCAAGGATTAATCCAAGGATCACAGAAATTGTCTTAAAAGCCTTTAAATAACGCACGAATTTACCCCCAAAAGTATACTGGAACTTCTAAAAACTTCAGTTTTTAGAAGTTCCCTATCTATATTTTCGGAGAAAACTGAGGCAATTTTAAGGTAAAAATTGGGGGGAAATGGTTTGTTTTAGTCTTCATTGCCGCCAACCACAAGAGTGAATTTGATCATTATATGGTGCATTCTGCCGTACGGTAAATAACGCGAGGGGAAATAATAAGCGTATTCGATTCCCAAAGGAAAATCTCCGAACGATATTGATACTCCTGCATTCGGCAGCGGAAGAAAAAATAACATAAAGTTATAGCCAAAAAACGGGATAACATCAAACCGGAGTATTCTCATGTAATTGTATATTCTAATACCGCCGGATACAAAAAACTGAACAGGAGAATAATTACTGTCGCTGTCATATGAATCTGAAAAAACATATAACCAATCTGTTCCTATACCCAAATCTACATATAATCCCGGTGACAAAACATATTCCAAAAGATCGATTCCAACACCCAATCCAACATTTAGGAATGATAAATGCCACGGTTTGTTATCCAGAGGAAACATAAACCTGTATCCAATATCACCCAATACTCTTGGCCAAAATTGATCAAAAACATAATAATCCTGAGAATAAACATTACTAAAAACAATAAAAATTAGTATCAATAAAATGATGTTTTTCTTTAATGATTGTTTCATAGTATATTATTGACACAAAACAACAATATGGGCAATACTGTTATTATGGAAACAATATACCCAAACAGCGATGACTTAAATGAAAATGAAAATTTTGACGAAATAAGACTAGCAAGAGAAATAATGAATAATCCGCCAAAAGGGGCATGGAAACGCGAAGAGCTCGGCAAAATAATAATTGGATCTACAACGCGTTCTGCCATAGCTTTTTTTCTTGTTCCTTTTATGACTGTTTGGTCCGGCGGCGCTATAGGCGGAATATACGTTTCTCAAATAATAAACGGAGAATTTAATTTATTTTTGTCATTATTTGGCATTCCTTTTTTAGCAGGGTCTATTATTTTTTGGTCTGTAGCGTTGATGGCAATTGGAGGAAAAGTTGAAGTTGTAATCGGAAAAGAAAGTTATGTATTTACAGGTCTTGGAAAAATAGGTATAAAAAGAAAATTTGACTGGAATTCAATTGTTCGTATTTATGAAGAAAGAAGCCGCGGCAGGCATGGGCATTCATCGTCGATCTATATGGAAGGAAAAACCAGAGTAGAATTTGGAAATGGTTTAAGCGAAGAAAGGAAATACTTTTTAATAACTACACTGAAGTATTTGCACAGCAAGAAGAGACATTATATAGTTTAGGGATTTGCGCTCGCGCCTTTTCCCCTAATTAATCGGCGCGTATCCTGTTCTTGAAACCAGGGTTTGACCCTGTCTTGACAGAATCCAGTTGATAAACGGTTCGATGTTTTCATTTTTTGTTTCTGTATCATTGTATATCGCATAAAATTCTACTGTAAAGGGATAGCTGCCGTTCTGTATTGTTTCGACAGAAGGATAAATGCCGTTTATCGATAATAATTTAATTTGATTATCTTGCACCATTTCTGTCGCATACATAAGAAAAGAATAACCAACCGCATTATAAAAATTTCTGTAGGTTGCAACCTGATTTATTATTCCTTGCATTTCTTGCATAACATTTTCTTTTCGAGGCTCAATAACCGGAATGTCACCCATAATTTTTCTTAATATCGTTTGACTCCCGGAACCTTCGGGGCGTTGATATGCAAGAATATTTCTGTTCATACCGTTTAAAAACCGCCAGTTTTTTATTCTTCCCGTATATATCCCCTGAATATCATCAACAGATAAATTACTTACAGCATTTTTACTGTTTACAAAAAACACAAATGCTTCTTTACCAATGGGAACAAATTTAATATTCATATTATTTTCATGAAACTGCTGTAATTGCGCCTGAGACGGCTCCAGACAAAATATTATATCTACTTTTCCTTGCAATAAAGATCTATAAGCATTAGGTGTTCTGGTACAAAGAACAGCGCTTCTCAGTAAATCATAAGAAAGATATTCACCTGTCGGATATACCGCCTGTGCAAATGCTGCATAAAGAGGATAAAACGCAGTTGCTCCGTCAAGTTTAGGCACATTATCATTGATTTTAAATTCGGATACTTCATCAAGTTCAGCCAACAAATTGTTCGCTCTAAACGGCCTATAAATTTCTAAATTAAAACCTTCATAAACTTCAGGCGTATTTCTAACCCTATCGTCATATACTTCAACTGCTATTATAACAAGAATGCATGCTACCGGCGCAAGTAAAATCAAATATGTATATCCTGATCTTGATTTCATATTCCATAAAACCAAAAACAATATAACAAACGCATATATTATGCAAGCCAGTATGAAATCCCATGCACGCATACTTGGGTAACAAAAATAATAGAAATGCTCTACAATAACAATTAAAAGCACAAAAGTAGATACAAGCCCCAGAACAATACTGATAATGAGTTTAATTTTATTTTTATTCAACATATCCCAATCTCCTTAACCACTCCATATTAATATTAAACACTCTTCTGTTCATAACTAAATAATACAATCCATCATCATTTTGCCAGACAGTGCCTGGAAAAGCAATGTTTGGCAAATCATCAAAAAAACCATAAACATACCCAACAAAGCCGTCATTGCGAGCAGTTTGATCAAATGGATTCCTGCTAAAACTAAAAATCACAAAAATAAATACTTCGTTTTGTTTTATATCTTCCAAAAAATGTTTTATTTCATCATCTTTTATACCAATATCCATATCAATATGTTCTATACTTGCTCTATGATATCCGGCAAAAGAACTGCCTGTATCAAAGAATTTAAATGAATTGCAATTTTCAAATGAATAATCATTTTCCGACAATTCCTTTCTTATATATAATTCATACCATTCACTTCTGGATTTTACTCTATATAAAATTGTTAAATCCGGATCATTGTTTATTGAATATACACCCGTATTTATGCTGCTGTCCATTATTGATTTACTTAACTCCCATCTAATATGTGATATAAAAGTCCGTTCTCCAAAGACAACATACTTTCCTTCATTCGCTAAAAATGCATATCCTGCTTTATCTGGAGATATTATATCACCATTAATTGACTGTCTATACCCTGAACAACTTGAGAAAATAATAAAAAATATAAATAATACAATTAGAATAATTACCTTATTTTTATTCAACATTATCCCAATCTCCTATTCCATATACTTAATTTATTATGTATTTTTTTTAATGTCAATATCTGTCTTAGAAGGGATCTTGATGATTGACATAATTAATGTTTGTGTTATTATTATTTGCATGCTAAAGAAAAGCTTGTTCCCTGGATTAATCTGCTGCCTTATATTTGGCTCATGCTCTGTTCCTGAAAAAGATACACCAATGTTCTTTCTTTGGGCTCGCTTTTATGCAAAAGATCGTGTTGAACGGCGTGTTCTATATGATACAGAAAAACCAGAATACGAGATCCCTGAATTCGTTATCTTTAAAAACAGGTTAATTTCACAATATCCTGAATTAAATCCTGTTTCTGCAAGAAAATATTATGTTAATTATTCAGCGCCTTTTGAATTTTATATTAATATTTCTATTTTAGATCGCAATATAAAAGAAATAAAATTTATTAATTGTACCCTAACGTTACAAGACAATGAATATAATATGTTTGATACAATTAATAAAAATATATTTTTAAGTGAATTTATTGACTGGTATAATATAACCAGATTTACAGCCGGGCAATATAGAGGTGATTTTTTTAATGAAAATAAATTTATTGTAAATAATAATGACGAATATTATTATCATGGTTTTTCACTTGGATTTAGGGAATTATATTTCGATTATAATTTGAATGAAAATATAAAAATAAATTACAATGTAATTATAACGGATATATTTAATAATAATTTTAGTTATTCTTTTGAATATTTATTTAACAGAAAATTTGAAGAAAATAATAGTACAAAACATGAAGTGATATGGAACGAAATAAGCTACGAAGAATGGAAAAAGTATTTATAATACCTGCTATTATACTTAATATTAAAGCATAATACTGATGCTGCGGATAACGATAAAAATAATACAATTAGAATAATTACCTTATTTTTATTCAACATATCCTACCCGATAATAAGCGTATTTTCTGTCACTTCTGCGCTGCCTGTGTTTTGATAACCTTCGACAGTGAGCGCTACTTCGTATAAACACCCAAGAGACATTCCGACCTCTTCCCATTTTTTAAAATGTTCAGAAACAGATATTATTCCGCTTGTGCGTTTTAATTTTCTAACACTCCAATATTGGGAAAATGTTTTTACTCCCTCTATGGAAGGCATATTGTTTCTGACCGATTTCCAAATATCGTATACGCCGTCATCAATTATGATTTCGCCCATAAGGGCAAGATCAGATTCCCACGGACCAGGCGGACGAGCCGGATCCTGAAAGGGAGCGCCGCCCCAATTATCGATAATATAATATTCGATTAACGGATTTTGCGTCCAGCCGTAAACACAAAAATAAGAAACGCCTGTATCGGACGGCGAATATGACGCATTGTAGTTAAGCGAAATGCTGCCAATTTTATCAAATGTCTGCGTAGAACCGAATTTTCTGCCTCTTCTGAATAACACATTTGAATTATTGCCAAGACTTTCCCAGTTACACGCAAAGTCTCCCTTGTTTCCAAGCGTCATATTCGCTTTTACAGGGCCGTCCTTCCATAATTCGTATTCATAATTGTTATAAGCTCCAACTTCGTTTGCTGTTATTGTTTTAATACCAAATCTCCTTTTTAGCTATTCCAGTTCTAACTATTCCAGTTCTAACTATTCCAGTTCTAAAATAATAGTCATACCGGCTGTAACAGGCGTTCCCGCAGGCGGACTTTGACGGCGAACCCAGCCGTCGCCGCGTATTTCTGTATTTATATCGTCACGTAACAAGAGCGGAAGCAGCACTCTTTTTGCAAGCCCCGAAAAATTGGGCACATGAGTTTCAACTGCAGGAAGACGTCCTGCGGGAATATTCACGGAAGAAGGATGACTTATCTGCGGATTTCGTCCGCGCGGAATACCAAGATAATCGATTAATGATTCTGCAGCTTCACGAATGGCAGGCGCTGCGATTCTGCTGCCGAAAATAACGCCTTTTGGTTTTATAACCGCAAGATATAAAATTAACGATGGATTTTCCGCAGGAAGAAGAGCGACGCAGCTTGCGATAAAATCGGTATCGGAATATCTTCTGGTAACGGGATCTATTATCTGCGCAGTTCCTGTTTTAACTCCAAGAGATATATCCTGAACAGCAGCCCGCCGCCCTGTTCCAATACTTGTAGCGGTATCGGCCATGTATGAACGCATTGCTCTTGCAGTCTGCGCGCTGATAACGCGGCGGCTTTCACCGCCTTCCCAATCTGTTACTGTTCTGCCGTCGGCCGAAATGGTTTTTAAAACTATTTTTGGAGGAACCAAAATTCCGTCGTTGGCAATGGCTGTTGTCGCCTGAAGTATCTGATATGCAGAAACCGCAATTTCCTGACCAAAAGCAATAGTCGGCTTTGACCGCTCCGACCAATTTGCGCTTGGCACAAGATAACCGACCGTCTCACCCGGGCTGCCCGCTCCGGTTCGTGAACCAAAACCAAAATTGCTTAACAACTGATAAAAAGCAGTTGAACTAATATGATCCGAAGCATAAGCGGCTCCGGCATTACAGGAATGAATAATAATTTCTCTGGCTGTTACTCTGCCATGATTGCCAAGACAATTAATTGGAGTGCCTCGCGTCGGCGTATAAACGCCGTTGCAAATAAAAACAGAATTACTGGAAATACCGCCGCTGTCCATCAGCGCAGCCAAAGAAAAAACTTTAAATGTAGAGCCCGGTTCAAACGCCATAATAACAGGACGATTCATTCGGCTGTTTGCATCTGAAGAACGTATATTGTTAGGATCAAAATCCGGCAAAGATGCCGAGCCCAGAATTTCTCCTGTGCGAGGATCCATTGCGACAAATATTACCGATTCCGCCGATGTTTCTTCCATTGTTTTTGCCGCAATCTGCTGCAAAATATGCTGGACATATGTATCGATGGTTAACACAACCTGAGAACCGCGGCCGTCGTTATCGGTTCCATCCAAAACATTATTAAAAGCAAACTCAATGCCTTCAAGACCCCTGTTTCTGTCTCCGACAAAACCGACAATCTGGCTTGCAAGATTTTTTTCGGGATACACCCTGCCGACAATAGGCTGCACCATCACGCCTCGTATCTTTTTTTCATCAAGCATGGCGCTAAGCCGTCTTGCAGTGCTGTCATCGATTTGTCTTTTTAAATATAAAAAGTTTGATTCAGACGCATTTATCCTGTCGCGGATACCGGAAGGAGACATCTCCAAAATTGCGGAAAGTTCGCTGGATAAAAAATCAACATCTGTTATGGAAGGCCGCCAAACGCTGACATCGGCAAACCTGATTTGAAGGGCAAGAAAACGACCGTTCCTGTCCAATATTGCGCCGCGCTCGGGAAGACTGGAAGTATAACTAATCTGCGAAGGCTTTTCATTACCCAGCATTAAAACGGCATAATGGATAAGCAGATACAGGGAAAAAATACCAAAAAAGGAAAAGAGCACAATATAACGCCGCTTCAAATTCATTTAATACCCCAAAACCTTCCCAATTATACTATTTATATCGACAAATCCATAAGCCCGTGAATCATACGAAGAAACTTCGTTATCTCCCACAGCAAAAAACTTAAATCCATCCTCCGCACAATTTGTAACTTCAGAAATCCGTTTAACTGCCACATCTCCATTCGGCGTATAAAAAATCACTACTTCTCCCGCTTTGGGCCGCCTAAGTCCATAACTCAAACGGCCTATAACCAAAACTTGTCCGTCATAAATGACCGGCTCCATTGAATGTCCATCAGCAATAATAAAATCAAAAACAAACAGCTTTAACACAAGAGCTGCAGCAAGCGCTAAAATAAAGGGTTTTAATCCTTCTATATTATTCATTATACTATGTATAATCCTAATTGTCTTTTTTGTCGATAAACCAATATGGCAGCAATAATAGAAAAACAACGAATCGCCAAAAGGCGAAGAATATCCGCCAAACCTACTAATAGATCGGCAGGTTTCAGCTCGGGATTTATGAATCAATTTAGCCAAAAACCTGTCCAAATCAGGAAAAAAAGCCCGAAAAAGCGGGAAGAACCCAAAAAAAGCAGCAAAACCAGCAAAACCAGAACAACGGGGACGGGTTTTAGCTTCCCAATCCCTTCTGCAGCAGGTCTCGCTGTAATTGCGGGAACCCTTGTTATTGCCCTGGCTGCATTAAATTTGGATGGTATCGATATAAGAATACCTGATATTTATGCTTTTCAGCCTGCCGAAGACGACGCTGTCGAACGACGGATAATTCAATATGCCGAATTTGGAATTCCCGGCATTTTAACAGAAAGAATTGATATACCCGGAAATCAGGATAGACCCGCAGTTTTGGAAAACGAAAACCCCCATGGAATGCTTGTTGCATTTGAATGGCAGCAGTACAGGGTTCAAAGGGGCGATTCTGTATCGGGAATTGCCCAAAGACACGGGGTAAGCGTTGGCGCAGTTATTGCTTCCAATAATATCAGAAACGCAAGAAGGCTTCAGGAAGGGGCGGTTTTACGAATTCCCAATATCGATGGAATACCATACCAGATTCAAAGGGGCGATAATCTTTCAAAAATATCGGCTTCTTTTAATGTCCCTCTGGAAGTCATTTTGGATGTAAATGACATAAGAAGCGACAATATAACAGTTGGAGAAACACTCTTTATTCCCGGCGCAAGAATGAATGATATCGATCTTAGGCTAAGTCTTGGCGAATTATTCATGTTCCCGCTTCAAAGCGGCCGTCATATTACCAGCCATTTTGGCATGCGCAAGGATCCCAAAACAGGCGTATTGCAATTCCATGCAGGCGTTGACTTTAGGGCAAACACAGGCACTACGGTAATGGCAGCTCTGGACGGGGTTGTTTCGGTAGTTGGCGAAAATTGGCTGTACGGAAAGTATATAATTATGAGCCACAGTAACGGTTATAAGACCCTTTATGGTCATTTAAACACACATTCTGTAAGACAGGGAGACAGGGTGGCCAGAGGCAGAAAAATAGGAGAGGTAGGCAACACAGGTTACAGCACAGGCCCTCATCTTCATTTTGGAATATATGACAGAAACAATAAATTGGTTAATCCACTTGAACTAATAAATTAATTAATATATAGTGAGGCTACATGAAAAAACTGTTATTGGTACTTTTAGCATTTCTTGCGGTATTTACATATCTGCGTACATTTGACGTTGTTGAAGCTGAAGAAAAACCCACAGAAATACCTGTGGAAATTGCACGCTAAAGTATATTACAATTAATATATGACACTACAGGGCTCAAAAAGGTTAAAAACCTCGGAAGGCATTGACGCGTGCGATTTCAGCGATGTCGTTGACAGGGCGTGCGAAGGGCTTAAAGATCGGCAAATAAAGAACTCAATTCGGCGGATTCAGGATATGGAAGTCCGGCTTTCCGGCCTGGAAAGGGAATTGGACGATTTCCTGCTTAAAAAAGAGGGGGATCTGGCATGAAAAACACTAAAATCCTTGTTTTTTTCCTGTTTTTTATACCGATTTTCCATATTTGGGGTTTAAGCTTCAGCGGTTTGACCATTTCCAGCGATGACAGACTCCTATATAAGATCGATTTTGAATCACAACATGCTCTCTTTACCACATCCCTTGGCGACATGACTACAAGGCAGCTTACAGCCGCTGCAGAAAAAATGTATTTAGTCGAAAACGGAAGAACTATTATTGCGTTAAATCGCTTTGGAGCATCCAGGATTCCGGTATCCGGCGGGCTTCCTTCGCCGCTTCCGGGATATCCTTCTTTTTCACAGGGAAATGTACCCCTTAAGGGAAGGCTTCAGGATATAGCCGTATCTTCGGACGGACGCTGGATTATTCATATCGAGCCGACAAGCCCGGGTTACGGCAATTTAGTACTTGCGGATATTACCAACGGTACAAGGCGGGTTATAAGCGAAAGAATAGAACTGCCGGGTTCTGCATTCCCCGTTAAATGGAGTCCTGATTCAAGACTTTTTGTTTATGAAAAGGGCGGAAGGCTTTTTTATTTTCCAATATTGAACGAAGTATCTGCGCTGGTAGACGAACGATTTAGAATGATAGGTCCCGGCGGCATTAATTCTGTTTCATGGGCAAATAACGGGAATTTTTATTACTTTACGGGAAACACGTTGTATCGGGTAATAAATCCTGAACTTTTTACACGAACAATTTACGGAGACTTTTTATCCATTGGCAGGGTTGCGGCGGTTCTTCCGCTGGATTTTGATTCAGGTTTTGACGATTACTGGATTGCGCCTGATTCGGGCTCTGTTTTAATAAATAAAAGCGGCAAAGGTTTATTTTTCTTTTTGCTGAGCGGAAATCAAAATAGTACCGACGCTTCAACAGCTGCGGTTCTTCCGCATATACTGGTTCCTTTTGGATCAGAAAATTTCAATGTTCTTTGGCCTTCCGTACGCGGCGACACGGAACTAACGGTGCTTTATTCCCTAAACGGCGAAACTGCGGTAAGACGTTTTCAGGTAAGAGGAAACACGATAAGTCAATTGGCTCAGGGAAACAGCCCTATATCGCCTGTAGGAACATTATCGCCGGACGGAACAAGAGCGGTTTTTTGGGGCGATAACGGACTTGAACTTTGGGATTATACCAACTGGCGTTTAATTCAAAGATTAAGCCGCGATGCGGTTTTTTCCTGCGAATGGCTGAACAACAGGCAAATTGTTATCGGCAATTCAAAATTTATAGAAGAAATAAATATTACAAGCTCCGCCTATCCGCGCAGGAGAATTTGTTTATCGGGCGCTGAAGAATTCGGCTTTGAAGAAGGCGTAAGGGGCCCTTCGCGTATACTTGCAAAAATAGGCAGCGACTGGTTTGCAAGCGACGGAACAGGCGCATGGGTTTTGGCAAACAATGCGCAAATACGGCCGGCTTTTCTTTCGTCGGATCGTTTCCGCGTTTTCCTGGAACCGCAGGGAACAGCGGGGCATTTTAGAAATATTCCCATGATACGCAGCATGTCCTC
>Ga0123356_10001491_pt1 | contig 25790 bp, 21 predicted proteins | sample TergutEmb28metaG_2_FD_92546 | JGI IMG/M metagenome (GOLD analysis project Ga0123356, IMG submission 92546) | Embiratermes neotenicus P3 segment gut microbial communities from Petit-Saut dam, French Guiana - Emb289 P3 | ecosystem: Host-associated > Arthropoda: Insects > Digestive system > Gut ...
CAAATCCGGCGTGCGGTTATCAACATGTTTATATAGAGAATATTGCGACGGCGATGTTGTATATTTATACGCCGTACGTGCCGAATGCGGGGGCGTTGGCGAACTATCCGGGGACGGCGGATTGTGGGGCGTACGGAAATCGGAATTTCTTTATGTATTATAATGAGTGGTTTGGGAGTACCTCTGCTTTTCGATCCCTTGATGTGCCACGTTGGATGCAACTCAAAGAAGACACGCGAAAAATTGATGTAAATACAGGAGAACCTACAGGCGCTGTTTTTGAAAAAGGCGCACAGGCGATGTGGAGAGATAAGATATATGTCAATGGGCAATGGCTCGTACGTTCTGAATGGGGTAAAAGTGTTGACGAACAAGCAGGTTTTCCGGCGGACGCGCTTGAGGAAATACCGTTTGAAGAGATTAAGCCTGTTTGGATGGTGTTCTCTGTAGATGGCGACAAGGTGCACCCGACACACGTAAAGAACCTTGGAAAGGTAGTGGCTGGGACAACTGGGAAATTTGTTGATAAAATTACCGTCGACGGGGAAACATACTATAGGAGCGAGTGGGCAAGTAAAAACAACCAATCATATGGGTTCAGTCCTGCAGTATTGGCCGATGTAGAGCTGTCAGACTATAATAGGCCGAGAAATATGTTTGTAGTATCAACTACACTTAAATACAACATCGCAGCTACATCGAATATTGCTGAATCAGTCGAGAGAGGGTCGATTTTGATGTTTAACAAACTCATAACGCTCGACGGCACTGTATACGTACAACTTGAATCCGATAATGGTACTATGTTGGTCGTGCCGCACTCTTCGTTGCGCGAGGTGAATGACAACGATTATGTGTTCAGATCTCTGGACAGGCCAAGGTGGATGAGACTATCGGCTGGTAGCAGCAAAATCGGTGTGTTGTCAAACAAATCAGAGGGGCCGGAGTTTGGAGCAGGTTCAGACGCTATGTTTGTTGATAAGATTCTTGTGAATGGGCAGTGGCTAGCACGTTCCGCTTGGGGAGCGAAGCAAAATGAAATGGCTGGGTTCCCTGCCGAGCTACTAGTGGATATCCCCGTGGATAGCATAGACCCTGCCGAGATGGTTGTTGTACGTAAGACCACAAAGGTTGACCCAATAAGCGGCAAAGAGTTTGAGTCGTTCTCTGCTGGGGCGTCCGCCGTGTTTGTCGACAAAATTACAGTCGACAGGATTACATATTACCGAAGCGAATGGGCAAAGAACAACGGCCAGTTCCAGTTTATCCCTGGTGATGACCTGCAAATCGTCACAAGCCGTTAATAGTAGATTTCAGCCAGCTGAAGCTTTTATCGCGGAGTTTTGATAGTTGCTTTTCTACGGTGCCCCAATCAATGGGCTTGACGCTGACAATGCCGTCAATGCTTTCCAGCATACGGTCGTTTGTATGCGTCAGCTTCAACAACTCAACGATGCGTTGGCTGGGGTTCTGCATATCTTTGGTTATGTAAACAAAATCGGTATGGAAAATCATTGAGAAAACAATGGCGTGAAAGGATGAGGTAACAACAAGCTCTGCGTTCCTAACCTGTCTAAGCCACTTCTCCACCGTAGGGTAATTGCTGCGTACGATGTGGCCGTCCCATACTAGTGGATTAGAAAAAATACGATGGTACATATTGTGATTGACAAACTTTGTCCCAAGCTTGTCGGATAGTGAACGCACCTCCTTTTCGGCTTCTGGTGATGCAATCATATAGCCTAACCAGTAGTCGCTTGTGTGATCTTCGGTGGGCCCTAAAACTTCTTCATATTTACTTCGCATCAATAATAGTGTGGGATCGCAAACTACCGTACTATGAAGGCCTGCATATTCCTTGACTATCTCTTGGCCAGTCTTCTCGCGTACAGATATAGCCGTGAATTTATGTAGGGCTTTACGGATCTGTCGGCGATATCCTAGATTAATATCTTTAGTATCAATGTCTCCAAACGACGCGGCATAACTAATTCTGATATTTGGTTTTTCGTCCATCCAGAAGAAACCTGTGCGATTATGGTAAGGGTTCCATACCTGATCCGAGCCGACAACGATAATATCACCAGCTTGCGTGTTATGAGCATGTTGTATGTTGGCATGCAGGAACTTCAATTGATTGCGTGTGGCCATGCCATAGCTAATGGCCTTTCCTAACTCTCCAAAAACACCTTTAGTTGGCTTCCCTTGGACGTACAACGGAACTTGTTTGACCGTGCGCAATGGGGCGCGTATAAGGCTCTCGAGAGCAACCTTTTTTGAGACTCGGTTACTTTCTGAACGCGGAGCATCTAGCGTAACTATGGGTAATCTTGATATCTCCTTGATTGCTTCTTGGAGTGCGTAGTTTTGTAGTATCGCGCCATAATTCTCATATCCAGATAAGGTTGAGATACAGATCCTAGTAGGGTTAAACTGGAGATAATTAAACACCTCTTCATCAGTTGCGTTAGAGAGTGGGATATGAGTTCCTGTAATTGCATCTATCTTTGCTTGTTGAGCGTAATTAATTGCACCGAGTTTTTCTGAATGCTTTGAGGCATCGAGCTCATAACGCAGACCTTCTTGTAGTTTTGTCAGCTGCGATTGTTCTGTGTTTGTTATGGAGAGGATTTTTGAATTGTCGATAATTCGGTCGAACATCCGGTCGTATTTTACCTGGTATTCTCCGCCGAGGGCTTCTATATAACTATGTAGCTCACATTCAACAACTTCTAGACCTATTTCATCATGATATATCTTCGATACATCCGACCATGAGTGATGCTCCGCCGTGGCAACATTAAAGGTGCCCTTGAGGGCCTTTTGATTGAGTATTAGCTCACATATCATTTGCGCGACATCCCCTGCCCAAGTCATGGTGGTTTGTTTTTCCATCATTCCGGATGGTAATATGGTGGGTTTATGGTTTATGGCGCGGAAACCAAATTGTTCCAACTCTTGAGTCCCAAGTTGAAGACGTCCGGTTGAATATGTGATACCAGGGCGGATTATCGTCCAATTTGTATAGCTGGAGTCACGGATTATATCTTCCTGCCTGGCTTTTGCTAAGGCATACTCATCAGTAGTGAGATACTCTTTGTCTTTAGTTGTGTCTAGGAGGCGTGGTGATAATTCATCCAGTGGCTTAGTGCCTGAGTCTGCATATACACGATATGACGAGGTATAGATATAATGGCTCGTACAACTTGCAATGATATCGAATAATTGATGGAATTGCTCTGTGGAATAAATCATAAAGTCCACGATTGCGTCATATTTGCCAACAGACAGGGTCTTATCTAAAAAATCAACGTCGTGTGCATCACCAGTAATATACCGTATGTCATTGCTGTTCTTGTAGTTGCTAGAACGTGTTGTGACGAAGACATCATACCCGCTATCTCGAAGGAGCGGCGCGAGATATATTCCCATAGCACCTGTACCGCCAAGCAATAGAACTGATTTAGGTTTTGCGCGTCGTCCCATTTTTTATCCTGCGAAGGGCTTTTTTGGCTTGGTCCTTAATGCGTGGTATTAACTTAGGGTTGTTGATTTCTAAACTTTTTGCTACTGGTCTATTAGCTGATCTGATGGCCGCAAGTGCCTTCTTCTCATCATCTGCAGTGGTAAATACTTCAAATAGCATCGGGGCTTGTTGGTCATCAATCGAAGACACAAATTCCGGAAGTTGCCTATCAAACTCTGGTTTGTTGCGAGCAGATATGTACGTAAATCCCATAGATTCTGCCCATGCCTTGGCGTCGCCGAAATGGCCGTGCGCAGACACGAGCGAGTCTAAGGCGTCAGAGAAACGCTCCTCAAGGTCTGGATTAACACGGAATTCGACCCCCCTATTGTTATTTACGAGAAGGATTCTAACGTTCTTCGAAATGTGCCGAATGCCAAGAGAGTTCATGTCATAAAAGAAGGCGAGATCGCCGACTAACGCAAAATATAGTCTATCTGTGTCGCACATCGACTGCCCGATTGTAGTCGAGAGCGGGCCGTCGATACCAAACCCTCCAACGTTACAGCTGGAACGGACTGTTTTATCCAATTGAAAATAATTCATATTGCGGAAGCTATTAAGAATTGCCAGATGCAGATTGGAATTCTTTGGTATGGAAGAAGCGAGCTTTTGCGAGATATAGGTATTGGACAGCGGAAGATTGGGAACAGTGATGCCGTCTACTTCATGTTTTAACAACTTGTAGTACTCATGTTCGCTCTGACGATTGGTCAGTGACGCCATGTCATGGAAGAACTCGTCTTCGGGGCAGTCGAAAAGCTTATCCACGAAGTGCCCTTGTCGATAGTGAAGAACTCCATCCTCCGAGACACGCCAGATTGGTATATTTTCATAAACCCACCAGGACGAATAATCTCCAGACACGGAACCCAGGTCAATAACAATGTCTGGGCGGTTCGGTGATTGCAAGAGGTCAGAAATCTGAGATATTTGAATTCTATTTGGGCCATGGTACCCAGAAGAGTGATCGGTAAATATGACTGTGTTATACCTTTTGATGAAGTCTTCTATAGATTTATTAAGGCTTGGCGAGAACTCCTTATGTGACCCGACAAACACTCCTATCTTTTTGCCCTCTAGTCCCTTGCCCAGAGGGGGCAGGATGTCTTTACCGCGATAATATGATGTCTTCGGGGCCACGGGCAGCTCATGGGTCGAAAAAGAGTACATATTACTGACTGGGAGATTAATGTGCACTGGCCCTTCCCCGTGCGAAATGGCCGATACTAGGGCTTTGTTTACTTTGACGACAGCTTCGCTTTCGCTAATCTCGTCACGGACGACTGGAAGTAATACGGACATCTTCTTGACATCGTTTTGTGATACGGAGCGGTCAGTGACCTGAGGTAGCAACTCGTCGGCGTCTTCGTTATAATGTTGTGATGTAAGAGCGATAACTGGCAAATGCCTATAATATGCCTCAGTAAGGCCAGAAAGATAGTTCCTTGACGCAGTGGCACCTGTACAGGATATCACAACTGGCTCACCAGACTCATAAGCGAGACCTGTAGCAAAATACGCGGCGGAACGCTCATCAACTACCGAGTAGACTTCGAAGTCTGGGTCGTTCTGTACGCTCATGCTGATTGGCACATTTGTAGTGCCAGGCGAAACTACTATTTTACGGATGCCAAATTGTTTCAGGAGGCTAAGGACTATTTGGGCTCCGCGATCATCGGTATACATATTACTTCTCCTTATTGATGAATTTTTCGGATGGGTGCCAGTATAAATCGTTCGTGAAGTGGGTAGGTGCCTTTACAACAAATGAGGCGGCATCATCGAGAACCAGATAGTCGAGCGTACGGTCCTTCTTCTTAATATATAGGCTGATGGTATATCCCCCCCTCGGGAAAATATTGTCCAACTCAAGCCGGAAGCCCCCTTCTTTGTATATGTCGAATAAGTCACCAATCTTTTCGTCTGAAGCCCAACGATAAACTTGCTCACCTGAATCACGATAAATACCAATTGCAACAACTGGATCGAGTTGATCTTTTTTCGCATTAATGTCAACGTCGATGTAAACCCTATTTTCACTATCGACAATACTGACAGCTATCTTCGCTGATACGTACTCGTTCTCTGTGTTGGATGGCCCGGCCGAATCGACTGATTGATTATTCAATTTTGTATACGCAATAGCTACTCTCCCGGGCCCTCCATCAATAACTATTTCTCCATCATCTATCAGTATTGCTCTGGTGCAAAACTGACGAACGATGTCCATGGAATGTGTTACGAGGATTATGGTTTTCCTCTGTTTCTTGATTTGTGCAAAATATGTGTAACACTTGCGCTGGAAAGCCTCGTCGCCGACGGCTAGGACTTCGTCAAGCACGAGGATATCGGACTTGGCGCGGATGGCAACAGAAAAGGCGAGGCGAACTTGCATGCCGGAGCTGTAATTCTTAAGCTTCTGGTCCATAAAATCATGGATTTCGGCAAAATCGACGATTTCGTTGTACATAGCATCGACCTCAGTGTTACTGAAGCCGAGCATGGCGCCGTTTAGATAGACGTTTTCGCGGCCGGTGAGTTCTGGATTGAAGCCGACACCTAACTCAATGAATGGGACGAGTCGACCATTGACCTGAATTTTGCCGCGGGAGGGTTGGTAGATTTCGGAAATAATTTTGAGCAGGGTGGATTTGCCGGAACCGTTGCGGCCAACGATACCGAGAAACTCTCCTTTCTCGACTTTGAAGTCGATACCCCTGAGGACTTGTTGCTTCTTGTACCCTTTGATACCACGTAGACGGTTAATAGCAAGGCCTTTGAGGGTGCTAGCCTTTTCGGTTGGGAGCTTGAAGTGCTTGTACAGGTTCTTAATCTCCAGTGCGTACTCTTTATCTGACATTTAGATATCCTCCGCGAAGTTCTTAGAACGCTTATGGAAGTAGAGGGCGGCCCAGGCGGCGAAGAGAAAGACAATGGCGATAGGGATGAACTGGGCGAGGGGTGGGACACCAATATTCCAAATGGTGATGGTGTCCTGGGTAACGACGAGGTAACGGGCATCCTGGATCATCTGTGCCATCGGATTGACGAGTAGAAATTGGGCGATAGCAGGGTTGACGTCCATGACCATAGTGAGTGGATAGATAATTGGGGTGGCGTAGAACATGCCCTGAACCACAACATCCCAGATATGAGCGACGTCACGGTATTTGACATAAATTGTGCCGAGTAGGAAAGCGACGCCTAGTGCGAAAGCGTAGAGCTCGATTAGCACGATGGGGAGGAGAAGGACATTCCAAGTAAAATCGACCCCGTTGATAAGCGCGAATATGAAAATTACGCAGAGGTTAATTAGGAGAGTGATGAGGGCAGAAACGGTGGCGGAGATTGTCAGGATGTAGCGCGGAAAGTTGATTTTGCGCAGGAGGTCGCGGCGGTCGACGATGGATTTGAGGCCTAGGCTAGTAGCTTCAGTAAAGAAGTTCCAGAGCACCGTACCAGTGAGCAGATAGACTGCGAAGTGCGGGATGTCGCCTCCCCAGCGCAAGAACTTGACGAAAACAACGTAGAGAATCGCAAAGAGCATCAAAGGCTTGAGAATTGACCACAGGTAGCCGAGGGCAGAGCCTTGATACTTGAGCTTAAAATCAGTGATGACGAGTTCGCGGAGTAGGATGCGATTGCGCCGACTAAAAATATTTCGCAGTTTCATGTCGTATCTGTATTATAACATGTTTAGGCTAAAGCTCGACGCGGAATGGATTAGTTTCTTCGCGGATGCGGGCGCCTTTTTTGAGGTAGAATTGCTGGGCGGCTTCGCGTTTCTTTTTGGAAGTAAATTCGAGTCGACGGGCGCCTTTTTCGCGGGCCCAGTCGGTGATAGCATTCCAGAGGGCGGTGCCAACACCACGAGACTGGATGTTGGTCTTAACAACCATGTCCTCGAGATACGCGACTTGGCCGACGGTGGGCGAAAAAATCATCGTCATAGTGGCCATGCCGACGAGCTGATCGCCATCGTAGGCCATGAATTGGTCGTGCCAAGGGGATTTGATGACTTTTTCGAGCCACTGCTTGTCGACCGGGTCACCGGAGTAATTTTGAGTAAGACTAGTGAGGACTTTACCCATTTCCGTAGCGATTTTTGCATCGTATTTCTTGAGTGTCTTGACTTCTATCATAGTCCGATCTCCTTTTGGATTAGTGTGGCGAGTGACTCGCCGGTGACAGTGAGTAAATCGACATCGTCGCACTCGACTAAGATTCGGAGTTTCTTTTCGGTACCAGAGTAACGACAAAAGACACGACCGCGGCTTCCTAGTCGTTGCGAGCACTCCATCAGCGCTGGGACCCAGCCGTCTATGGTGGCGAGCGGGGCTTTTTCGCGGACTGGGATATTCCAGAGCTGCTGTGGCATATCGTCGTAGTCCGGCCAAAGTGTCGACAGCGGCAGGCCACGGCTGCGGATGAGAGTGGCGAACATAATTCCGACCATGACGCCGTCGCTGCTGGAGAGCCAGTTGAGGTCGATGATGTGGCCGGCCTGTTCCCCACCGAGACGAGCGCCGAGTTCGTGCGCAAGACGAGCGACCTCACGGTCGCCAACCACGACTTTGTCGAGTGAGACACCTTGTGACTTGATGTAATTGAGAGCGCCGAGATTGCTGTATTCGGTGGCGATGGCACGATCAACTTGGAACTCACGAGCGAGAGCGGCGAGCATGCGATCGCCGTTCCAAGCGCGCCCGGTTTCGTCGACGATAATGATGCGATCGGCATCGGCATCGAGAGAGATACCGATGTCAGCCCCTCGGTCGAGTACGGCCGCGGCAACGACTTCCGGTGTGAGAGCGCCGGTAGAGTTGACGTTTTCACCATCTGGCTCTTCGCCGGCTTCGAAGACAATTGCGCCGAGACGTTCGAAAACACGACGTCCGATTTCATAGGCGCCGCCGGCCGCACTGTCGATGCAAACGCGGAGACCGGTGAGGTCAACATTACTGGCGATTGATGCCAATGCTTCCCTGTAATCGTCGAGGAGATTGGATTTCTGATAAACCTTTCCGAGACCGGAACGTTTCGGTTTAGGATTGGAGTAAATAATTGCTTCGATGTCGAGTTCTTGGGCGTCGGTGATTTTGTCGCCGAGACGGTCAAAGACCTTGACACCGTTGTCGGTGGCAGGGTTGTGGCTAGCAGTGACCATGACGCCGGAAATGACTTTGTCTTGCATGCGAGTAAGTTGGGCGAGGCCCGGAGTGGAAATGACACCTACATCCCAAACTGTGCGACCGCCAGATTTGAGCCCAGCGACGATCTCTTTGACGATCCAGACGCCGCTGCTGCGAGTGTCTCTGCCGATTAGAATAATACCATCAGGCATATATTTTGCTATAGATAATCCGAGACAGCGCATCATCGGTTTAGTGATTGGTTCTTCACCTACCTTACCTCTAATACCGTCAGTCATTTCAAAAATGCGTTTTTCCATAATAAGATTGTAGCATAAACACAAAATAATTTTGCAATAATTATGCATCTTGTGATATACTGAGATGGAACAGAAGCCAGTGTTCCACCGCACAATCTGGCAAAAAGCTTAACCTTGGAGTAATATAATCTCATGGGACTAATTGACGAACTAGTGGGGCGAATTCGCAGGCCGGTGCGAATGGTGTTTTTAGAAAATAATGCTAACTTGAATCGGGCAATTGAACGAGCGGAATCGCTCGGAGTGGTGGTGCCAATTCGCAGTGATAATATGGAAAATGCGGCGGGGATTCTGAAAGGCAAGATGGCTGATGCCTTGGTAGCGGGAGCTGATATGACTTCTCGCGATGTGATAATGGGGCTGAAAGAGTTCGTGGGGGTGAAGGACAGGACTTTTACCAGTACTTTTATCTTTGAGTTTTCTGATGGGTATACTTTGACACTGGCAGATGCGGCGGTGTGCAAAGACCCAGACGCGAAGAGATTATCTGACATCGTGGTGCACGCGCATGATATCCATAAACAGATTCTGGCGGCTGAGCCTAGAGTGGCGATGCTGAGTTACTCGACCTTTGGGAGCGGCGGCGAAGATAAATCGATCGAAAAGATTAAAGACACAATTGCGATTATCAAGAAAGAGCGTTCCGATATTGTTATCGATGGAGAAATGCAGCTTGATGCGGCGCTGAGTCCAGAAATTGGCGGCAAGAAGGCTCAAGGGTCGTTGGTGGCAGGGCGGGCAAATGTCTTGATTGCGCCGGATTTGAATAGTGGTAACCTATTATATAAGTCAATCGAGTTGTTCTCTGGTGCAAAAGCATATGGGCCGTTATTATCTGGGTTTCGCTGCATCGCGTCCGATCTGTCTCGCGGTTCAACAGCGGAAGATATTTACGGCACGATTATCATAACCGCGGTGCGCGCATATTATGCTCAAAACGCGGGCGCGCAGGGCGGGGCGGTTTCCGGTTAGTTTTTGTTGGGGTATCTAGCTTCGATGAGATCCATGATACGTGGGTCGATGTAGCGAGCGGCGGTTTTGAGAGCGCCGGCGTTCAGTAGAATGCGGATGTTACTGGAGCTGGTATCGAAGTTCTCAAGAGTAGTTGGGATGAAAATGGTATCGAGTTCGTAGCCCTCGTGGTGATCGGCGGCGATGATGGAGTTGAACTCAAACAGCGGTCGCTCGTAATCCATGTCGAAGCCGGAGCGGACGCCGCGAACGGAATAGTGAGCGCCGACCATGTAAGCATATTCAGCGAGCAGGCCGTCGAATTGAGCGACGTTGACGTTGGTAAGGTCGCCGGTGATAGAACGGAGCATCTCGATGCGCTCATCGAGTTCAAAGGCGGGCTTTTTGTCGTGGTTGACGAGAGCGACGACGTAGAGTTTATCGAAAAGCCTAGAAGCGCGACGGATGACGTCGAGGTGACCGAGAGTAGGCGGGTCGAAAGTGCCGCCATAAATAGCAACTCGCGAGTAGAGCTGGTGTTGGAGGCGCTGGGCGTGTTCGAGCAGTTCCTTCTCGGTGCCATCGTTGATGATGACGTAGTCGGCGTGACGGATGTAGTATTCGTCTGATTGCTGAGCAGAAAGGCGATCATGGGCGGCTTCTTCGGTTAGGTTGTCGCGCTCCATGATACGCTTGAGACGGATATTATTACTGGCGACTAAGGCGATGGTTTTCTCGCATTGTTGGTCGAGACCGGATTCAAACAAAACCGCGGCGTCGATGACAACATCGCCATGGATGCGGCTCTCGATTTCTTCGATGATGTAATGGTGAGTGATTTGGTTGAGGAGGTTGAGTTTCTCCGCGTCGTGAAAGACGATTTTTGCCAACTCTGGACGGGAATGGGTGCCAAAGTTTGCATCGAGTTCCTTTTGCAGATTGATGTCTTTATCTAGGATCTCGTGATAAACCTCGTCGGCGTTGATAACGGGATAACCGAACATCTTGGATAGGGTGGATTTACCGGTGCCAGATCCACCTGTGACTCCGATAATCATATTATTTCCTCGCCTTCTTAAGTTTTTTGAGCGCTTTGATGGCTTCGTCTGATTCGAGATATGGATGCTCGCCATCGGCGCGTTCAATAGTCTTCTCGTGGCCTTTACCAAGCAGTAGGACCAGATCGCCGGAACGAGCGAGGGAAAATGCAAGTTCAATAGCTGATGGTCGATCTAAAACCAGAAATAAATCTTTGCCGGGGGTTTTGCCGGACTTCTCAGCACCTTTGGCGATTTGGCCGAGGATATCCATGCCGGGGGTATCGCGGTCGTCTTCTTCGGTGAGGATGACGATGTCGGAATACTTCCCTGCGATCTCGCCTTGAATCGGGCGTTTAGCTGGATCGCGGCGCCCGCCAGCGGAACCAAAGAGGGTGATGATGCGGCCTTTGGATTTGATGCCGGAAAATAATAGCTCGAAGGCGTCTGGGGTGTGGGCGAAATCAACCACAACGTCAAAGTCTTGGCCGAGATCTATACGTTCCATGCGACCTTCGACAGACTTGAGGGCAGCGATGCCTTTTTCGATTTGCTCGTTGGTGAGGCCATAGCTCAAACCGACGGCGATGGCTGCAAGCGAATTGTAGACGCTAAAAATACCAGGGATATGAGAGGTAATTTTGAGCTTTTCGTCGCCGAAGACGGCGGTATATTTAGCTTGAGATCCGGTAAGCTTGATATCAGTGGCGCGGAGTTGGCCATGATCGACACCATAGGTAAGGCGATACTCGACATCCTTGGCGAAAAGCTTAGCGGAAGCGTCGTCGGCGTTAATAATACCGAGGCGTTGGCCGGATTCGTTGGTGTTGGCGAGCTTGAACATCTTGCGTTTAGCGTCACGATAACGCTCAAAAGTCTTGTGATAGTCGAGGTGCTCGTGGGTAACGTTGGTCATGACGGCGATGTCGATTGGAATGCCGTGGGCACGGTATTGCGAGAGGGCGTGAGAGGTCAGCTCAAAAACGAGGTATTCACAGCCGGCGTCGGCGATCTCCTTGAGGCGCTTGTTGAGGAGCTTAGGGTTGACGGTGGTCATATGAGCGACTTGCGGGGTGATGTCGTCATTGATCCCCCAAGCGACAGTGGTCATGAGACCGACGCTGAGGCCGGCTTCACGCAGCATGCGGTGAATGAAATAACAGGTCGAGGTTTTACCGTTGGTGCCGGTGACGCCGATGACCTTGAGACCTTTGGCGGGGTGCTTATATTTGGCCGCGGCACGGAGGGCGCGGAACTTATGAATGGGCAATACGAGAGTGTCGTATCCAGGTATCTTTTCAATAATCTGTTTCATAGTGATTGTATTATACCACCCTAGAGGATGGCGTCTTGTTCGCGGAAGAGATTGGTGACTGCTTCGCTGGCGCGGGTGGTGACATAATTCTCGATTAGGGTGGGGAGAGATTTGTATAGCTCCTCGACGATACGCACTCGTACCATGTTGACGAAATCGAGTGACTGCTTCTCGCTGTCAGGCAGCATGTCAAGGGTCTCCCATAGGACCATTTCAAATAAACAGTCGTAGAGCAAAAGGTCGGCGATGTTATGACGACTTCTAGTCTGGATGCTTTTCTGAGCGAGTTCCTTGATGCGGTCTTTGTCGTATTGGCCGCGAACATAAACCTGGGCGCGGCTGTCGAGTGCATAATTAAAGACCGCCATGGCGACGCCGAGATGACTGTTATCGGAATTATATGGCTTGAGGACTTCGTCAACTTCGTAGAGTTCGGGGCGCAGAATGAAAACGATATATTGATCGAGGTAGATAAGACATGAGGTGAGCGGATTTCCAAGGATGCTCAGCTCTCTGATTGAGGCGTCACGGACGTAGTCTGAGAGATTGGTTTCTTCAGCGGTCTCTTCGACGATCTTGATGATTTCGCTTGCGTCGAGGGGCTCGATTAGTTGTGCCATTGTGAGTACATTATACTCCAATTGCTGTTACTTGATTATTTATGTGATTTGTGCTATAATCTACCTATTCAGCTACCGTGGGAGGTGAGAATGGTGAGAAAATACCATATAGCTGACGCTCTTACTTCATCGAGATTCTTATTCGCTCTGGCGATAGTCGTAATGACCATAGTCGGGGCTCCGCCAGTATGGGTGCTTATGGCATTCGTGATCGGAGAACTGACAGATGCAGCAGACGGACCGGCGGCAGCTAAATGGCCTTATCCAGCTAAGCTGGAGCAAAGCCTTTGGTGGCGTATTCATAAGGTTGGTTTCGACCAAGCGGCGGATATGGTGCTAGGGTTCTCGGCTTTGACGTATGTGGCACTATATACCTACCCATTTGGGATGGTACTGCTTCAAATCGCGTTAACTGTAGGGGTTATCCTGCAACTGCTGGTCGTACTAGTGTTAAAACCGCTGGTACCAAAGTTGGCGGAATGGGTGATACTACTCCGCAGAAGCTTGCTTTATGTTCCTGCAATTGGTGCGGTCATAATCATGTTGCTGTTGAAGACAACCGTGGTCGGCGAGTTAACGTGGGAAAACGTCTGGCAATCTGAATCGTTGAAGGTATGTCTGACTCTAGGTGTGTTAGCCGGTATTGTGCTAGCGTACTTAAAGCGAGACAGAATCGTTGAAGTGACACGCAAGACGAAAAGAACCGTGGATTAATGCGGTTCTTTTTCTTGTATTTAGAGGATTTCGTCTGAGCCGAATCTCACAATCGCGGTGTATGAGAAAACGGCAAATATGATGATACTGATGGGCCCAGCCCAAATAAGTTCATAATTACCGGCTAGGGGTAGCCATAGGTTAAAGATTGAAGCAGTGACGACAGCGACAACACATCCTACTAGCATATTTCCCATGAGCCTTTTGCCTGTGTTGGAGCGAGCTTGTTTTTGGGCAGTTAGGTAGGTTACCACGCTCGCCAAGGTGTAGCCTGTGCAGGCGATGACGAAGATGATGTACCCCGTAAGGTTTAGAAACATGGTATTGTGTTCATCCACAACACCCCAACCAGTGAAAAGAAAGTGCTGATTAATGCCGATGCATAAACCCAAGATGACAGCTGGGATGACGGAGAGGTAGGCGAGATGCTGAAACTGCTTGTCGGTAACTCTAGTGAAGCCTAGACCGGTTATGAAAATCCCCCAAGCCATCGGGAGTGTGACAATGTAATAGATGGTTGCATGAAAGACGAGCTGGCCTTCGTCGGACTCTCCGAGAAATGTTGCAAGGAATAGCGCCCAGAGCGTCGTCATAATCATCGCTATAGAAAACGCGATCGAGCGTCGGCTGAGGCTGCCGCCGATGAAGATATAGACACCCAAAAAGAAGCCCACTAGGGCCGAGGCGATAAGGACGACTTGGCCGACAATAAACATAAGTAAATTATACTACATAACGTCACGAGCGGAGATGGCCGCGAGTTTGCGCTTTTGCACTTTGTCGATAGCAATCTTAGCGACGTCGAGAAGCAGCAGGAAGGCAAGCGAAACGACAACAAGGATGCCCAAATCCTGCAGCGGTAGAGGGGCAAACCCTAGGAAGCTGGCGATTGGTGGAATGTAAACCAAAGCAATTGAGGCTATGGCGAAGAAAATAAGAGCCGCTATTAGCGAACGTGATGGCTTAACGCCGCGCCAAAAGAAGCTGTGATTACGGACTGATAGAATTACAAAGAGCTGGGTGAAGTTGAAAAAGAGGAAGAGGTTACTGCGGGTCTGCGCGGTGGCTTCAGTGCCGACGAACAAGAAGTATGCGAGATAAAAGAGCGCGGTGAAAATACCGAGAATCATCGAGGTCTTGATAAGTGGTTTGATGCCGTTGGCGACGAGTGGCTTCTTGGTGTCGTCCTTATCAACGTTGTCTGAGGCAATTGTCATAAGAGGGAGATCTTGGATTAAATTCGCGATGAGGAGCTGGGTTGGCAACAACGGGAGGTCTGAAGCGAAAACAACGTAGAAGAAAGCGAGTGAGAAGAAATTGCCAAGATCGCCAATCATGGCATGTTTGATGTAGCGGTTGATATTGACGAAGATGCTTCTACCGTCGCGGATGCCCTGAATAATTACGCCAAGTCCGGTCTCGAGCAAGACGATGTCGGCGCTGTCCTTGGCAACGTCGGTGGCATTATTAACGGCGATGGAAACATCGGCGAGCTTCAGAGAAGGAGCGTCATTAATGCCATCTCCTTGATAGCCGACCACGTTGTCAATTTTGAGTTGCTGGATGATATTGTATTTTTGTTCTGGTGTGACGCGGGCAAAGACTGAGTGCTCGCGGAGAGTCTTATTAAGCTCTGGGATAGTCATCCTGTCGAGCTCATCGCCGGTGTAAACCTTTTCGCCGTCGCCCACCAATCCAATTTGGCGGCCGATGTAAGAGGAGATTTCTGGGCTGTCTCCCGTCAGAATCTTCACTTCGATGCCTAAGTCTCTGGCTTTTTCGATAGTGGACTTGGAGGTTTTTCTGAGTGGATCGAGGAGATTTACAAAACCAAGAAACGTCAGTTTCTTTTCGTGCTCCAAGATATCACAATCTGGGACATAATTTATGACCTTATAGGCGATGGCGAGTTGGCGCATGCCTAGAGTATTGTCGTCTTTAACCATTTTTTCATGGTGACGTTTTTCGCTGCAAAGGTCGAGTACGGTTTCCAGCGACCCGATGACGACAATGTAGTGCTTCTGGTCCTTGGGGTCGTAGAGAATGATGCGGCGGCGGCGGGAAGCGGGATTGAATGGCAGAGATGCGACCTGTTCCCAGTCTTTGACTTTGGCTTGGATTGATTCGGGGACGTAAGCTGAAAAAGCGCGACCGAAAGAGTCTAGGTGACGGTTGCCATTTTTGATATTGAGATTTTCGATGGAAGCGTAGGCAAGTTTCTGGAAGAGAGTCTCGTCGTCAGAAACGGCTTCGGTGACCGTGAGACGGTCCTCTGTGAGGGTTCCGGTCTTGTCGGTGCAGAGAATATTGATGCGCCCCAGGTCTTCGATACTAGAGAGCCTCTTGACCACGACTTTGTGCTTGGCTAGCTTCAAGGCGCCGCTGCTGAGGCTGATCGTGGTAATCATTGGCAGAGCTTCTGGGACGACCGTCATTGAGAGGGCGATGGTGAAGAGAATGGTCTGGGCAAAATCGTTGATGCCACCTGGCATGAAGGCCTTGAAAGCGAGCATGAGGATGATGGTGACACCGATAATCCTAAGAAGCGAGAAGCTAAAATCGGATAGAGATTTCTGGTAAGGCGTGGTCTTTTTGGTATCTTTGGAGAGTAGAGCAATCTTGCCGAGCTTGGTTTTGTTGCCAGTGGCAAGGACGACGCCCTGGCAGGTGCCATGCTCGATGACGCTACCGGTAAAAAGCTGGCCGGAATGCGCAGTGTGGTCTGACGTAACGGTTTTGTTGACGGGGATGGATTCGCCTGTGAGCTGGGATTCATTGACAGAGAGTGAGGTGGCTTCGGTGATTAGGATGTCGGCGGGAACGATGTCGCCGTCGCGCAAAATAACAACGTCATCGGGGACGAGTTCTCGCACGTCAATCATGATTTGCTTGTCGTCGCGGATGACGAGGACGTCGCGCTTAATTAGTTCTGAGAGCCGCTGAACGGCTTTCTCAGAACGGAACTCTTGAGCAAAACTGAGAACGGAGTTGAGTACGACGATGCCGAGGATGATACCGGCTTCGGTGAACTCCTTGAGGTAGATGGAGAGGATCGCGGCGAATATCAAGATGAAGACCAATGGGTCGAGAAATTGGCGGAAGAAGGCCTTGGGGGCGCTGAATTTGTTTTTGGCGAAGGTATTCTCGCCGTGGCTTGCAAGTTTTTGCTTGGCTTGTTGTGATGTTAACCCAACCTGTGACATTACTTATAGTATACGCTTCCGTGGGGATTAAGCTAATGCCAATAGGCCATCGGGGACAAGAAAACACCTACTGTGGTAGGTGTTTTCTTGACTATTTACGCTAGTCTTCTATTTTGAAGTTTTTGACGTATTTTGCAAGGTCATCTTTGTCATATCCCGATACTTGTAGGAGCCCGACTTCAAGTGCATCAGCCCATTCATCGTATTTTGTCTTCATATCAAGATCAAAGTGCCAGTATGAAGGAAGGGATTCAGCGCCAAAAGACTCGAGTAAGGCACGGTAATGCTCAATACCACCCTCGTCATGCAAAGTTTTCTTGTCATCTTCGCTGACTTCTGGATCGAGATATAAATCATTCCAGAGTTTTACGTATGCGCGATAACGCTCGTAAGAAACCATGACTGGTAATTTGTATCCTGGGCTGACATACCAACTCTTATAGTAGGTTTCCATCTGCCCTTGAGTGAAATCTCCAAAGCATGTTATGTCTTTATCGTAGTCTTCGAAAGTGAATGAGTTGGGGCCACTAGTTAACCATAATGCTCTTTCAGGAACCAAACCACCATCGGCGACCCATCCTGCATAGGCTTCATCTACTCCTTTCCAGTCAATACAATCGCCTTCGGAGAGATTTTGCCAATAGAAAGAGAGGCTTAGAACCTTACCTTCAAAGAGATAGTATCCGATAAAACCTAGATTTATCTCTATAGGATCAACAATTGGATTATCTTTTTCGAGCTTATCGCTAATAAACACCATGTTGATGTTCTTGTTGTTCTGGGCGCGGGGGATAAAGAACACATAACAATTGTCACCGGTCAATGCTTGACCAGGTTGCACTGTGATTGCAAAATCCCAATAGGTGCTAGACTCTTTTGAAGTTAGTACAAAACCATCGTACTTGTCAAAGACCTCTGCGTCGACTTTGAGATATCCGTTATCCTTCTGTTTACTATCCCAGATGAAGTAGATCCCTGGGAAATCTGCGCTGTGGGCGTTTGATGTAATTTTGGCGCCGGAGGCATTCTTGCGGGTGTTGTTTTGCACCGCCTCGATGTTGGCAGCCGCAACCTTATCGGAATCGCCATTCCATACCAGTGTACTGACCGGTGTCTTCGCAGCGAACGCAGGCACTACGGCCGATAACGCAATCGCGAAGGTCATCATTAATGCTAATAATCGTTTTTTCATTTGAGTTGTTTTCTCCTTTACTCTTTTTATGCTACGCCTCCTAATTATGCACTTTTTGCCCGAACATGTTAATGCTTTTTTTATATGGTTTTTGTGGTCTGCCGCCGCTGTTCTATGGGCAACAAAACACGAGCCACTTGGCTCGTGTTTTGTTTGGCTCCTCAGACTGGACTCGAACCAGTAACCTCGAAGTTAACAGCTTCTTGCTCCACCATTGAGCTACTGAGGAACGTGCTGGTATTGTACCACTTCGTGCCGCGGGCGTCAACCAGTGGTGATGTGTTATAATGATAAGAGAAAGAGAGGCCTTATGGTAAAAGATTTTGACTACATCAAACCCGGTAATGTATACCTGGACTCTGCCTGTCAATCGCTCCGACCGCGCCCCGTGATTGATGCATTGAATAAGTATTACACCGAGCATAATTCCTGTGGTGAGCGCGTGAAGTATAAGTGGGGCGTGGTGACGGATGAACGAGTCGAGGAGACACGCGAGGCGGTGTTGAAGTTCTTGAGACTGAAGGAAAAAGAATACTTCGTGAGCTTCACACTGAATACGACTTACGGGATTAATTTGCTACTGAGTCAGATCCGCACAAGCTTCGTGAAGAAGGTGATGACTAGCGATATCGAGCATAATTCCCCGTTCCTATCGACGATTACGTTCGCCCGAAAGAATTATATGAAGCGAGAAGTGATGGTGCGAGAAGACGACGGTTCGATCGATGTGTCGAAGTATGATTTCTCGCGTGCGTTGGTAGTGGTGAACTGCGCAAGCAATGTGGATGGGCGCAGGCTAAATATTACAGAGGTGGTGAAGGCCGTGCACAAGGCTGGTGGGATCATTATCATTGATGCCGCACAGGCGATGGCGCATATGAGTGAGATGCTACATAAGTGCGAAGCGGATGCAATTTGCTTCTCGGCGCACAAGATGTACGCGCCCAGCCTTGGTGTGATGGTAGTGCGCAAGGATATGTTGCCGAAGATTGATACGACGTTCATCGGTGGTGGGATGGTGGATGACGTGGAGCTGGAAACGTATGATCTGTCCGCCAATAGTCCAAACCATATTTACACAAAGTTTGAGTCGGGCCTGCAGGCGTGGGGAGAGATTATTGCGTTAGGTGCGGCTATTAAGTGGCTGGATGGGCTGAAGAAGGAAGACCACCAGAGACTCGAGAATAACGTGAAAAGGTTGTATGAATTCTTGCGTGACTCACCAAAGGTACATTTGCTCAACCAAGAGCCGAACCCGACGATGAGCTTCTATATGGAAGGGCTGGACTCGCATTTATTGGGAGCAGCGCTGGCTGATGAGAGTATTATGGCGCGCGTAGGGTATTTCTGTGTGCATTATTATCTGGACCATGTGAAACACTATCCACCACTAATACGATTCGCGCTTGGCTATCACAATTCCTCTGAGGACATCGATAAGACTATTGACATTTTGAAGAAAGTGTGCTAGAATATAGGCATTGTTCGCCTTAGCGGACTAGCCTTGATATGGTATAATTTAGGGTAGTATGGTTTGTATTGCTGCGTTTATTATTCTTTGTCTACTGTCCGTGTTTGTGGGGGTCTTGAGTATTTTCCGACGGGACATTGGTAAGAAGTACTGGTCTGTCTTTAGGAAGTCGTGGGGGTGCGTGGCTAAGCGGGTGACTTTGCAGAAATGCGAAACGAACTTCAAAGAGGATGTGAAGAATAGCATCCTGAAAAAAGTAGTAGTGAGGAAACCGAAGCTGGTGCGACCGATTAGTATTGGAATTGAGATCTTATCGGTGCTGATTGTGTTGGTGACGGCATGGTCGCTGGTGGAGGGTGCAAAGGCGGGATTGGCGCTGTATGCGTTGGGGACCTGCAATGTGCAGCAGCCGGACTCTTGTGTGATTGCGAATGTGGATGTATGCCCGGAGAATACGGGTCTGAATTGGTTCCAGGAATGGGGCGTGATTTTTGCGGCAATTCCGGATCGTTGGCGAGACTGGAGTGCGGATAATTTCTTGCCGGAGACGCCGGTGTTTAGGACGTTTGTGGAGGGGCGACCGACGGCGATTGATATCTTGGACCCGGGATGCGACAAATGCGGGCAGTCGTTCCGAAATCAGTTGGCGGACGGGTTTTTTGACCGGTTTAATGCAGTATTGATTCCCTATCCAACCGAGGCGGCAACACATGAGTTCCGCTACAATAACAGCTACTTGATCTCGACTTACGTGCTGGCGGCGCATGAGGTATGGGCGGAGCGTGGCGGAGTGTCGGCAGGTTGGCAAATCATTGAGAAGTTGTTTACGGAGTTTGGCGAGCAGGATGGAATTCAAGTAATCTATCAATCGATTATGAAATCTGATAGCACCACCGAGGAGATGGCTCGGGAGATTCTGCATAAGTGGCTGGCGGAAATCGGGATGAGCGACGAAGAGACACTTGAAGTAGAGAGGTTGTCTGACAGTGACGGCATTAGGCGCCAGATGGAGGAAAACCGAGATTTGGTGAAGAATAGGATTAGAATAACTGGCGTACCGACGTCGATTTTCGACGGGCGGAAACACACGGGGACCTTCGAAAGGCGATAGACGATGGGCAAGAAGAAACAACCGATTGAGAGATATAGCAGGCGCGCACATGGGGTGATTGTAAGCGCAGCCGGGTTAGTCGGGAGCTTGTTGACGTCGGTAGGCGCGGTGATCGTGGGTATTGTGTCTGGGTCAATCGCGACAATTGGTAGCGGTATTAATGACCTGACTGATGTGGTGGCAAGCATTACAGCGATGGTGGGGTTCCGAACGGCGGGCAGGAAGAGGAATGCTATATACCCTCAAGGGTATGGGCGACTTGAGTATGTCGCTGGGTTAGTAATTTCGATAATTGTCATCTTCACTTCGATGTTGTTGGTGTACTTTTCTGTAGTTAAGATATTTTGGCCTGAGCCGATTGACAGCAGCGTGGGCGCGATTGCTGTGATGGTATTCTCACTAATGATAAACGGTGGCTTGGCGCTGTATTACCATTGGCAAAACAGAAGGCTGAAGTCTCTGATTATTACGACTGCTTTGTGGAAGGGACTAGGGGACGTATTGGTGATAAGCGCGGCGCTATCGGTGCTATTGTTTGCGCCGATGACGGAAGTGCCGATCGATGGTATCTCGGGCACTTTGATTGGACTATTTGTGTTTGCGATGGGAATCAGGACCTTCATTAAAAACTCTCAACTCTTGATAGGCTATCGTCCAGAGAAGAATTTAAGACAGAAGGTGCGCCGAGTTGTGTTAGCGGCAGAGAGTTTCACTAGCATCCGCAAAATGGCTTTTCATGATTACGGACCGACAATGCGCGAGGCGGTGGTGATGGTAAGATTGAAACGTGGGACTAGGCGAGAGAAAGTGGAGGCCGACATAGACAAAGTTAAACACAAACTCAAGCTGGAGTACGGAGTAAATGTGACAATTTATTGGCCGCCGGGGACGGTTGGGCGAATTGCGCCAAAGAAAGGGATATAAGTGAGTTTATTAGAAGCTATTATTTTGGGGATTATTCAGGGGTTGACGGAGTTCATCCCAGTGAGCAGTTCGGGACATTTGGTGATTGCCGAACAGATTATGAACGCTGGTGGGACCGAGAGCTTTCATCTGTTCTTGCAGTTCATCAACCTCGGGACTTTGCTCGCGCTGCTAATTTTCTATCGTAAAAAGATTTGGGAGATTTGTGTAGATATCTTCAAACATAATAACTGGAAGCTAGCAAGGAACGTGCTGCTGACGGCGATTCCGGCTGGGTTGGTGGGGTTGTTGCTGTCTCGAGCAATTGAAGAGAGTAATTGGCTGAGTACGCTAGTGTCGGTCAGCATCGCGATGGCGTTGATTGGCGTGTTGATGGTGATTGTGGACTTTTTGCCGAAACTATCAAAGGTGACGGATGGAGAGAAGTTAAGTCCATGGCGTGCGCTGACGATTGGTATTGTGCAAATTCTGGCGTTGATCCCAGGCGTGAGTCGTAGCGGTTCGACGATTCTAGCTGGACGTGTGATGGGCCTTAATAGCAAGGAGGCGGCTAATTATTCATTCCTGGCGAGTATCCCGATTATGGCGGCGGTGATGCTGAAGACGTTCGCGTCGAGCAACGACCGCGCGTATTTCATGGACAACCTCGGAGTGATGGTGGTAGGAAACATCGCGGCCTTTGTGTTTGGTATGTTGGCCCTGACATTTGTAATCAAGTTCCTATCCAAAGACGGAAACCTGCAGAAATTCGGCTACTATCGCATCGGCTTAGCGAGTATGATACTGATTATCTTGTTTGCTACGATGTAACTATTCTTGGGTCTGAGTGCCGGTCTGCACCCCGAGGTCTTTGAGGAGTTGGTTGAGGTAGGCGCGGAAACTATCTTCCGAACCGAAGACTTCACCGTCGACTTTCTCGCCGTTGATGAAGAAGGAGGGGGTGCCAGAGATATTGCGGCGCTTGCCTAGGTTCTTATCGAAATCGATTTTGCGAGCGATTTCTCGGCTGTTCATGTCGGTGCGGAGCTGGTCGAGGTCGATGTCTGGGATGTTTGGCAGAATGACGCTGTTGATGAAGATGTCCATGCGGGTGGATTCGCTGGCGGACATCCAGAGAGATTGGTTGGCAAACATGGCGGTAGCGGCGACATCGTAGTGACCCTGCAAACCGACGGCTTCGACGATCGAGGCAGCAGCGATGGAGTTCGGATAACCGCTGAGCGGGAAGTTGCGATAGATGAAAACGACGCGGTCTCCGAATTCGTCGACCATCTTGTTAACAACGGATTGGATGGCGGCGCAGTGCGAGCAGGAAAAATCTCCCCATTCTACCACTGTAACTAGAGCTTCAGGATTGCCACGGAAATGGTCTCCGATGTTGCCATTGTCTTCGCTGGCTTCGATAATGCGTGTCCAGTCGTAAGAATCGTAATCAATCCGCAGGTTCTGGCTCATAGACCAAGTGACCAGACCAATGAAGCCCAGAATAAGCGCGATAACAACCCCAAGGGTGATTTTGTTCATGAATAACTCCTATTTCTGACGTGATTATAGCTGAAAATGGTGTTATAATCTAGATATGAAGACGCGAGGTTTCGTTACTGGAATCAAGCGGGTGGGCGGTAAACTGCGAAGGTTGGTTGTGAAAGCCGACGGTACGACTGAGGTGCAAGAGACGACGATAGAGATGAGTGCGCCAATTAGCTTGGGTCCAAAAAACAAGCGCGAACTGGTGAGAATGCTGAAAGACTTGCCGGATGATGTGCTGTCTGAGGGCGAAAAACGCAGCATCGCAGCGGTGATGAGCTTCCCAGCCAAGCTGGTGCGAAATATTATGACGACCAAGGCGGACACGGTGACCTTGAACGCGAATGATTATCTGGGGCCACTAATGCTAGATAAACTACATAAAACCGGGCAGATTCATTTCTTGGTGAAGGCGGGGGCGAAGGTAGTGGGGGCACTGCATATTGGAGATTTGTTGTCACTCAAAATTAAGGAGTCGGACAGGGTGAGCAGTTATTTGGATCAAAACCTGATTTATGTACGAGAGGATTATACGTTGGAGATGGCGATGGCGGCGTTCTTGCGTACCGGCGCTTTGATGGGTGTGGTGATAAACGACGACGGACAGTGGACTGGTACGCTGATGTTGGAAGATTTGGTGATATACTTGGTTGGACACGCAGTAGAAGACGACTTTGAAAGTGACCACGAAAAAGACGTAGTAAAAACAAGGAGATAGTATGGGAGATATTAACCCAAAGACTGGTTTGCCAGTGTCTAACGAAGAGAGCACCGTAAGTTTGGAGACCCATCGAGGTTTTTTCTTTGGGCTTTGCATGGCGATCGGAGTCCCGTTAGTGACGATATTCATAGCACCAAAGGTGCGTGGCCGCAAGAATATCCCTAAGACTGGTGGTGTAATCTTCGCAAGCAACCACATCTCTTCGCTGGATTCGATTTTGATTATCGTGGCTTCTAGGCGGATGGTGAGTAATCTCGGGAAAGTTGAGCTGTTTAAGGGACCGATTGGATGGGTGTCGCGACACGTGGGGATTATTCCAGTGGATCGTTCTAAGAAGAATTCTGGGGCGCTGGATTTAGCGATTGAGCAGCTGAAGAAAGGTGTGACTGTGGGAATTACTCCTGAGGGAACAACCAACGACAAGGACGAGCTGCTTCCCTTCAAGCCTGGCGCAGTGGTGATGGCAAAGCGGGCCAACGTGCCGATTGTGCCGATCGCGATTTCAGGTCATCCGAAGCGAGTGAAGGGGACTGGCAAGATTACGCTGTGGGGTCGTCCGAAGATTACGTTTGGCGAGCCGATAATAATCAAGGGTGACGTCGAAGAAGAGACCGAGAGGCTCCGTGATACTATATACAATATGCGAAAGAGCCAAGAGAAGAAGAAGCAAAAAGTGATTAGGCAGTCGGACGGCATGGCGCAACATGCGGTGAAGCCGTTGATTGTGTGGGGAATTGTGAAGTTGGTGTACCGCGTGAAAATCGTGGGCAAAAAGAATATTCCGAAGAAGGGCGGGGCAATTATTGTGGCAAATCACAAACATGATTTCGATCCAGCTCTGATTATGTCGGGCGCACCGAAGCGCCGTATGCACTTCATCGCGAAACATCAATGCATCGAGTGGAAGAGCGGACGGTTGATTGGCTCGATGGGGGTAATATTTGTGGACCGCGAAGCGGAGGATAAGACCGCGATGAAAGAGACCGTGATGGACTTTCTGAAGAAGGACCGAGTGGTGGCGCTATTCCCTGAGGGCACGCGTAATAAAACGGATGAGCTACTGATGCCGTTCCATTTCGGGGCGTTTAGCTTCGCGCAGAAGGCGAAGGTGCCAATTATTCCAGCGGCGATTGTGGGTCAATATCGACCGTTTAAGAAGGGGTTGAAGATTATATTCTCGAAGCCGGTTTATGTGAGCGAAGGTGATTTGACAGCCGACAAGGAAAAGGTCTATGAGACTATCTCGAAGATTTTGATTGAGAATGGTGAGTTGAAACACCGTGAAGTTTATTATGAACATTACCAGAAGAAGGCAGCGAAGGAGCTGGCTGAACAGAAGCTAGCCCAGATTAAGGATGCCGAGACGAAGAAACCTAAGAGGAGCAAGAAAAATGCCAAAAGTTAAGAAGGTCCCGGCCTCGTGGCTGAAGAGCTACAAAAAAATCAAGAAGAACTGTAAATACCCAACCGGCTCGATGTATGATGAGCTGCTCAGGGCTTGTGAACAGTGGCCAGATTACTTGGCATACAACTACTTCGGGACGAAGGTGTCATACTCAGAGTTCTTGGCGATTGTCGAGGATGCGGCGCGCGGGTTTGTGTCGCTGGGCGCGAAGAAAGGTGAGACGATTTCGGTCTGTGCCCCGAATACACCTGAAGCGCTAGCTGCGATTTATGCAATCAATAAGATTGGTTGTGTGGCCAGTGTGTTTCACCCGTTGTCGGCTCCGAATGAGATTCGTGATAACTTAAACTTAGTGGGGAGCAATCTGTTTGTAGCGATCGACATCGCATGGGAAAACATCAAGCCGATTTTGGCCGAGACCAAGGTGGAGCGCACAATTATTATCTCGGCTGCCGATTCCCTGCCGATGATCCCGAAGATCGGTTACAAGGTATTGAAGGTCAAGGAGTTGCAAAAAGAGCTCGTCAACATTCTGACCAAAAATGAGGGGACGATGAACTGGGACGAATTCCTGGGAGCCGGACGCTATGTCGTGGGCGGTGCACGTGAAAAGATGGA
>Ga0123356_10001492_pt1 | contig 25786 bp, 23 predicted proteins | sample TergutEmb28metaG_2_FD_92546 | JGI IMG/M metagenome (GOLD analysis project Ga0123356, IMG submission 92546) | Embiratermes neotenicus P3 segment gut microbial communities from Petit-Saut dam, French Guiana - Emb289 P3 | ecosystem: Host-associated > Arthropoda: Insects > Digestive system > Gut ...
GAGAAGGAGAAGGAGAAGGAGAAGGACCAAGCCATCGCATAGTCCGCGAGGGGCAGCACGGCACTCGGGGGAACCCACCTTCCCGGATGGGTTCCCGTGGCCTTGCCTTCCTCGCTAACCTCAGGCATAATAAGAGTTTGTCTTGATCTCGCCGGACTCTTCCGGAATAAGGATATAGCTCTCGTGTTAATGATTCGTCTGGCGCGCACCGGTGCGCGCAAACAACCGCACTATCGCATAGTGGTGATTGAGAAGGCGCGCGCGCGCAACGGGCGTCCGGTCGAAGTGGTGGGGACGTACAATCCCCGCACCACTCCTGCCAGCGTGGAACTGAAACGCGACCGCGTGGAGTACTGGGTATCGAAGGGCGCGCAGATGTCGGAGCGGGTGAACAAACTGTTCTCGAAGACTCCGGCCCCGGCCACCGCAGGCTCGGCCGCCTAGAGCCGCGGCTGGGTTGCGGACGCCTCGATTCATTGATTCTCATTCACAGTGAGCGCTTATGACTGAGTCTTCTGGAGATATTTGTGTTCTCATCGAGATGATCGCCAAGTCGCTGGTCGACGCACCGGATGAAGTCTTTGTCGAGCAGTTCGACGACGGTGTGATCGAGCTGGAAGTCGCCGAAAGCGACGTGGGCAAAGTCATTGGACGGCAGGGGAGGACCGCTCGGGCGCTGCGGGCGCTGTTGGCCGCTGCCGGGCATCGGGCGCGGCGGCGATATACGCTCGAAATCATCGAGTAGGAACGTGGATCCGGCGAGGAAAGCCCCCGCTGCCCGGGCCAAGAACGCGGCAGAAATGGGCGGTCCGGCGGGCGGCGACTTCGTTACGCTGGCTCGCGTCGTGAAGACGCAGGGGCGGCATGGCGAGGTGGCGGCTGAAGTTCATAGCGACGTCCCGGACCGCTTCGCGGAAGGAATGAGGCTGTTCGCGCTGAGTAAATCTGGAGATTGCCGGCGCGAGCTCGAAGTGGAAGGGCTTTGGCCACACAAGGGCCTGCTTGTGCTGAAGTTCTCCGGAGTTGACTCGATGTCGGAGGCCGAGAACTTCCTCGGGGCGGAATTGCAGGTGCCAAGGGCGGAGCGCGCGGAACTTGAGCCGGGCTGGAATTACGTCAGCGACCTGGTCGGCTGCGCCCTGTTGGATCACGGCACCGAGATTGGCCGGATCGAGGACGTTCAGTTTGGAGCCGGCGAAGCGCCGTTGCTGATTGTGGCAGGCGGCGGCATTCGGTTCGATGTGCCCTTTGCCGAGGCGTATCTGGAAGGGGTGGACACCGGGCAGAAGCAGGTTCGCATGAGCCTTCCCGAGGGCATGCTGGAAATCAATGCTCCGATGACCGCCGAAGAGAAGGTTCAGCAGGGCGGTTTAGAGAGGGCGCGGGTTACGCCGCGCCGCAAAGGTCCAGATAAACGATGAGGTTCGGCCGGCTTGAAGCCGCGCCTTTCCCGTCATCCAGGTTCCGCAAATGAAGGCCGATATGGTCACGATCTTTCCGGACTTCTTTCGCGGGCCACTGGATCACGGCATCACCCGCCGGGCCGCGGAAATGGGCCTGGTGAAAATCGAAGTCCACGATTTGCGGAAGTACACGCGCGACAAGCACCGCACCGTGGATGACCGCCCATTTGGCGGCGGCGAAGGCATGGTGCTGAAGCCGGAACCGATCTTTGCTTGTCTGGAGCGGTTGGGGCTTGCCTCGCACGAGCAAAGGGCAGCGGGCGCTGTCCGGGAAAGCGTGATTGTGCTTTCGGCACAGGGGCAGCGCTTCACGCAGCAGGTCGCAACTGAATTGGCAGCGCTGGATCGAATCGTGCTGGTCTGCGGTCGCTATGAAGGTCTCGATGAGCGCGTCAGCGAGTTTCTCGCCGATCGCGAACTTTCGATCGGCGACTACGTGCTGAGCGGCGGTGAGTTGGGCGCGGCGGTGGTTGTGGAAGCGGTCACGCGGCTGTTGCCCGGCGCCGTGGGCAACGAAGCATCCACCCGGCAGGAATCGTTCACAGCGCATGCCGCTGCCGGGGATGCCGAGCGTGCGGACTCAACCTGTGGCTCCGGCGGATTGCTCGATTACCCGCATTACACGCGGCCTGCTGAGTTTCGCGGGATGAACGTACCCGAGGTGCTGATCAACGGCAATCACCTCGAGATCCGTCGCTGGCGGCGTGAACAGGCGTTGAAGAAGACGCTGCGCAACCGTCCCGACTTGCTCGAGGACGTAATCCTCAGCGACGAGGATCGACGAACTCTGGAACGCATCAAGCGTTCCTCCAGCTTGTCATCCTGAGCAGGGCGAAGAACTGACGCCATCTTGACGGCGCCGGCAGAATGCCTCGGGCTCTTTGCTACGCTCAGAGTGACCACGAGAATTGAACACAAACATCGAAGGACTACCAACATGTCAAACGTAATTATCGAAAAGCTTTTGGCGAAGACGCAGCGCACCGATATCCCGGCGTTCGGCCCCGGCGACACCGTGCGTGTCCACGTGAAGATCAAAGAAGGCGACAAGGAACGGGTGCAGGCCTTCGAAGGCGTCGTGATCAAGCGCGACAAGGGACCGCAGGCCAGCTTCACCGTGCGCAAGATCAGCTTTGGCCAGGGGGTCGAGCGCATCTTCCCGATTCACTCCAAGGTCATCGACAAGGTCGACCTGGTCCGCTCTTCGAAAGTCCGGCGGGCCCGCCTGTTCTATCTGCGCGGACTTAGAGGCAAAGCGGCCCGCCTCCGCGAAATCGAGTAGTGGGAGCGTTGCACGGCGGTGGGCAATTCCCGGCCACACGCTCCACCGGGCGCCTGGCGTAGCTGGTGGCGCAGGCAGTGGGCGCTTAACTCACGCCGGGCGTGCCCGAGTCCCGTGGATTCGACTGTCGCTGGGGCACGGGACCGGGAGGGGGCAAAATTCCTCTGCAGAGACCGGGCGCCTCGCTTACTGAAGCCGAATTCCGCAGGTGGGGACTGGCGTAAACTCACGCTGTGGTCGGGGGGGACCTCATGGCCAAAGGCTACTGGATTACGTTCTATCGGAGTGTTTCAAATCCTGCCGCACTCGCGCAATACGCGAAGTTGGCTGGACCCGCCATCGAGGCCGGCGGTGGAAGGTTTCTGACACGCGGCACGGCCCTTCGGGCGTTCGAGGCAGGGAAAATGGAGCGCTCCGTCGTGATCGAATTTGACAGTCCCGCCCAGGCCATCCAGGTTTATGAGAGTCCGGCATATCAGTCCGCTTTGAAATTCCTCGAGGGTGCGGTCGAGCGGGACATACGCATCCTGAAGGGTGTTGGCTGAACTGGAACGCCGACAACCCTGCTGGCAACGGATTCTGACTGATACGTCGTCACACCGCGCGGCGCAGATGAAATGGGCCAGCCTGGCTACCTTTTACTCCCGGCAGCCAAAATTCCAAAACTGCGTGAAAGCCGCATAAACACCGGCGCCCAGCGATGTCTGGTTTTCACCACGATTTCGAGTGACTAAAATCGAGTCCTCGTCTCTCCGCCACCTCCGGTTCTACGAGTTACCAGGCGGTAGAGGAACGTCAAAATCACGGCGCCGCCAATAGCCACCAGGATCGTGTAGATCATGCCCCCGCGGCCGGCAAAGCCCACCACGCGCATGAGCCACCCACCCACGATAGCCCCGGCGATTCCGAGGACTATGTCCATCAGAAAGCCGCGTCCTGTACCACCCATGATCTTTCCGGTTGCCCAGCCAGCGACCAGGCCAACGATAATCCACCATAACAGCGCGAACATGACCCCTCCTTTCTCATCTTTCATGCGTCGAAGCGCACAACGTCGCTGATTTCCGGTGATGAGTCCGTAAGTCATCCAGGCCCACGCCGGAACTCAGGTAGTTTTCGTCTACATTGGACGTGCGTCCCTCGAAGCCGGGTTTACAACCATTTGAGTTAGCCATCGGCCTCCGAGCCCCCCGAGCACAGCCATGGGGATGAAAGCGCTCGATCCTGAGACCGATTGATTCCAAAGGGGTTATGGGCGACTTCCGAGCGGAGCAAGTTGCCTGTAATCGACTTGGAAACGGACCGTGCAACTGTGTCGAGCCCATACGCATTCGCAACTTACGCTATAAGTGTTGCTCAGCTCTCATCGTTTTCGCGTCTGGCAAAAGATGCAGCCCCGAATCGTCCGAACCAGTCAGAATTATCAGCTGGCCGATCCGGTTTCATTCTCGAGCCGGGTGGCTGCAGTTGATTGTGGTCCTGAATTCTCCAGTGATTCGAGTCTCCACTGACACGCCCTCAATCGTGGTCGGGAGATTTTCGACGGGGACGTTATTGTCCTTCAAAAACAGCACAATCACGGGTCTTCCCGACCCGTCTTGCGACAGCGACACGCCGTGGCCCACGACCCCTGGCAAATGCAACAGATCGTCGTCATAACGGTCCTTCACTTCAGAGACTCGCTCGATTTCGGGGTCCTCCGGAGCTTCCATGGGTGCCTCCGCGGCCGCGCCCACAAACGAAACGTGAAGGGCGGTGAGCACGGGACTGATCGGGTTTGCGATGGTTGAAGTGGAACTGCCGGCGAACAGCAACCCGACTGGATTTGCCATCTTGCCAGCTTCTGGCTGAGTGACAATCAAAGAACCGGAATCACCAGAACCGCTGAAGGTTTTCGAATCGATCTGGAATTGCTTAACAAATTTTGCCGTGTTGGTGCCTGTGCCGCAGGCGCCATATCCGGAAACGGTCGCGGTGACGTCGATCGCGGCGATCGTGCCGGCAGTCTTGCCCGTGGTGCGGCCACTTTTTTCCACCTTGAGACCGAGCGCAGGATTGGCGGTGGCCGCGTTCAACGTACCGATTCCCAATATCGTACCGTTCGTACTCACCCGCCCCGAAATAACCTTGGCAATCGCCGCATCCACGGTGTTGTTCCCGCCGCTGAAATTCAGCGTGACGAACCTGGACAAGTTGGCCACGTCGATGGTGCCGTTCTTTGAGCAAACCGGGACGGTGTCGACGTAGCCGCGTTGCATAATCACTTGTCCCGCCTTGCCCCCATTCGAGAGCGCCAACACGTGATTATTGCTGAGAATGTAGAGGTTACCGCTCGCGTCCTTTACCAGGGAGCCGAGCGTACCGGTACAACAGAAACCAGAGTTAATGTCGTTTACATTGCTGCCGCTCGTGCCCAGCTTGATTGGCGGCTTCTGCTGCGCGGTATTGCCAGCAAAACCGACAGTCGCTCCCCAGAGAAGCAACATAAGCCCACTTACGGCGAACCGACCGAGGTACTTCGTCATAAAGTCTCCTTCGCGCGGATCGAATCGGACTGTTCGGCAATTTCTGAAACTTCTCGAAAGTCCGGGGCTTCATTGTAGTCTGGTGCTCCAGCAGGGTCAGGCTCCTTGGTACACACTCGAGAGCTCTAGATCTTCCCCTTGCGCCGTAAGAATCCCGCCAAAGCCAGGACGCCGGTTCCCAGCAAGCTTAAAGAACCCGGTTCGGGAATGGGCGAGAGGGCGGTGTTGCCGGACGAGTCGATGGGATGGCCGGTAAAGAAATGGCTACCGGTGCTGGCAGTCAGTTGCACAATGGCCCCGACGTGGGCGATGCCGTCCAGTTCACCGGTCACCGTGCCCATCAGATCGTAGTTGTGGGTCCCGTTCGCTGCTGTGATTAAGGTCCAGGTGACCGGACCAGAGAAAGTTCCAGTAAACAGGGTTCCGTTGGGAATCCCATGGGTGCCGTTGCCTGTGATTGTGAGCGATCCGCCTGCGGCGAACATTCCGCCCATGGCCAACGAACCGCTGAGCAAAGCTCCGGTGGTGAACTGGACGCTGCCCAGGTGGCCGGTAATGAGGCCTCCACCGTTCAACCCGTTGACGGCAGTCAGAGTCGAGCTCAGCATCAGCCCGCTGCTCGAACCCGAGATCTTGCCTTTGTTGCTGAAGTCCACGACGTTGCTGGCCAACGAGGCTGCGGGGACAGCCAATGCCAGAACCACGAGCAAAAGGATTTTCTTCATGGAACGTCTCCTCAAGAGGTTTCTTCGCCACCGGCTGGGAACCGGTCAGATTTTCATAACCTGAAAGACGGGATGAGGCATCTGTTGCCTTTGACAGACATACCAGATCATTTCCCCCTAACGGGGAACCTGGGCGAAAGTCAGGTCGTCAGATTCCGCCTGGACAATGTGACAGCGGACGACCCGCGGCTTGGCTCGGAGATTGAAATCCCTCAACCGTGCCAAAGGCGTGGCCGCTGCGGTCCCGAATCCGTTGACGCCCGACTACGCGGTCGTGGGTGGTCGAACCAGACCGAAGGCAGGCGCGCCCTGCTGATCTAGGGAAACAGGGATGTTCGCGCCGGCAACTGCATGTCACTTCGGTGCGTCGCTCGTGGCTGAGAACCGAGCTCGCTGTGTCACCCAACGGCTCTCACGCACGGAACCATCTGGCCAGCGTCGGCGAGTGTAGCCCGGTGCGGGGAAATACTGGCGTGAGGACGGCCGGTTTTTGTCTGTTCGCAGGTTCAACCATAGAAGCTCTGTCAGTGTCGCCAGTTCTCCGCCGGGAGTTTCCCGTGAAAGGATGCCCAACGACGAAAACAGGGTGAGAAAACTCGGAACTCGGGAAGAAGAGCCCATCGATGCGCCAACACAACTTCACTCGATGGGCTTTTCTCTTTCTGTCAGTTTTCGGACGTTTCCCGTCGGCAGTTTTCGAGAACCCACCCCTTCCACGATCGGCACGAAGGCGACTTGCTTTTCGTGTCTCAGGCTGGCACGGGGTCCCGGTACAGCTTGCGAAGCCATGGAGTGCCTGATGTGGATCGGTTCAGCCGGATGGTCGGCCCCAGCCGATCCCGTTCTGTGTTTCGGCGGGCCACAAAGAACCCCCGGTTCACGATTTTCGATTTATCATCTCCGAGCTGAATCGCAGGAAGGAATCGCGATGGGACATTACTGCAGGATTTGCCACCGCCAACGGGCGAACGAACAGTTTTCCGGCAAAGGCCACAGAATTCATGTGTGCAAGCGGTGCAAGGCCATGCCCAAGAGCGAGCGCAAGGCCATCGAGAACATGGACGACATTTTCCGGTTTATGCAACAGTCGCACATCTCGGAAAAGAACGTGGTTCGTCTCGAACAAATGGTGAAGTCGGAGAATCCGCAGGTCGCCCGTCTAGCCGCGATTGTTCTCGAAGTCGCCCGGGTGAAGCCCTATAAAACCCGGAGGCTCAAATTCCTCGCCCAAAAGCACCCGAAGCTGTTCGAGGAATTGGAAGATACGGGCCTGGTTTTTGCCCACAGCTGGGATTGGGAGCCTGCGGAATTGCGCGACCAGGCGGATTGGGAAGAAGCAGAGATCTCCGACCCGGCGAATTGGCAAGCAGGAGGGATCTCGGTCGGAGAGAACCCGGACATAGCAGACCTGTCTGTGCAGGATGATTTGGACATACCGTTTTGAGCAAGATTGACGATGTCGACCTGACTTCGCTTCACACAGGTTACGGTTTTCCGGAACAAGAAGGCTGCGCCTGATCCCCGCCCTCAGCTCGCCCGCACGATCCACCAAAGGGCAAAGCCGAGCCGAAGCATGTTGGGATGCTGCTGCTGGAGGCCACCAACATACCTTGCAGTCGTGGAAACAATTCGCTGATCGAGCGATTTTGCTTGACGCACCTGCGCAGCAACCCCATTTGATTTCTTCTGAACTCCGGCGAGGGCCGCGACCCTTGCGCAAGGGCTTCGGGTTTGGTTTCTTCGACTCTGTCTCAAAGCTCCGGATGCACCGGCATGACTTGGGACCCGCCCTCCGTGGATCAGAAGCTACGGCTGCCCGGGGCAGCGATACCCGTTGTCTTGTTTGTTCTGATTTCGTAACAAGGCCAATTTTCTTTCTGGAATCGAGGAATGGGGGTATGATTGCCCGGTCTACGAACGCTGTGTCCCATCGTGATCGCGAACCGTAGGACAAGCCCGGAGAGGCTAGCCAGTGTGAGCGTCGCCTGAAAAGGGGACTGGCCTAAAACAAGAGCGCGGTCGTATCTTTCCCCAGCCACCGTTTTGCAACGACGAGCTGTGAGAAATCACTATTTAAAGGGACCGAAGAGTTCCTGCACTGGCCTCCGCTGATCCCCCGCGTGGAAGTCATCACAATCTTTTGATGTTGGAATCTCCAACAGATTGGGAGAGCGCCATGCGCCCCAGCCCCGTTCTTGTCGCGGTCGACCATTCGACCGGCGGCCGGCCTCCCGAAGTCGACGAAGTCATTCGCGCCCTGGTTGAGTTGATCGACGGGAGCGACCCGGAAAATAGCGAGCACGCCGCATCGAATGCGGAGGAAGTGCTCATCGACCGCGAGGTCGACGGGAGCCGCTACCTGCTGGTACGGATGCCGCCGCCGAACGGAAAGCGAATCCAATTGAGCCCGCGAGAGCAAGAGATCGTGCGCATGGTGGCGAAGGGCCACCCCAACAAAGTGATCGCCGACGTGCTGAACATCAGCTCGTGGACGGTGTGCACGCACCTGCGGCGGATCTTTGCCAAACTCGGAGTCGGGTCACGCGCGGCGATGGTGGCGCGGTTGCTGGACAACGGTGCGCTTGCGCCGGAGCACCGCTTTCCACCGGAAATGTCGCTGGCGAAGAAAGCCTGCCGCTAGAGCTTGTACTCCGCCCCGGCTACGGCGGACTCGCTCTCGGAAGCGGCCGTTGCCTGGTTCAGGGCGGAGACCAGCGATCGATCCCGGCGCGGACGATTTGCCGCCGTCCACTTCACAGCCTCTGCCGCCTGCCCTACGATCGCGCCTCGTAGTAAACGCAGAATATTGCCTCCCAGCACAAGAGCTTCGTCGCGCGGAGACAGACCCAACAGGCGAATCTTGTGAAGCTCGACGCCGGGATGAAGCCAGGGGCCGTCGGAACCGAACAGGAGTTTTTCCGGTCCGCCGCGCTTGATCGCCTTCACGAGGTAGTCATACTGGCGAACCCCGGACGTATCGGCATAAACGTTGGGATAGCGCGCCAGCTGAATGCTGACTTGATCGTGTGCCTTCCAGTTGTCGGTGAAACTGCCCAGGTGAGCAATGATGAAATTCACGTCGGGATACTGGGGAGCAAACAGGTCGACGACTTCGGGGCGGCTGATGACGTCCACCAGGATCGGCAGGTGAAAGGCTCGGGCCGTCTCGCAGACTTCACGGGAAGGCATGGCCTCGAATCCGTGAACCTTGATGCCGCGAAATCTCCAGCGGCTGGTTGCGTATTTCACCATGGCGAAGATGCGGCCCGCGTCACGGCGGGCGTGGAGGAAAACGTATCCGATCAGCCGGCGGGGATGGCGGGCGACGATGCGCGCGACCTGCGCGTTGGCCTGGGGATAGTTTCCATGCAGGGGTGCGAGAATTACGGTCTTGTCGATGCCGGCGGCCCGCGCGCGACGGAGATAGGGCTCGATGGGAGCATCCGTGTTCCACGGAGCCGTCATCCTGTCTCCCTTTCCGGCATGGCAATGGGAATCGATGATCATGAGCTCCAGGCCTCCCGGGAATGAGAGTGGGCCTGGCTGCGTCCGCCCAAAGCTTTCTCGAAGGTGGCGATATACCAGATGGAGGTTTCGATTCCGCGATACAGATTGGGCAGGTGAAACTTCTCGTTGGGGGCGTGGATGCGATCGTCGGGGAGGCCGAAGCCCATCAGCACAGCGGGAATTCCGAGCTGCCGCTGAAAGGCATGGACGACCGGAATCGAACCTCCGGAGCGCAGAAAAACCGGATAGGCCCCAAATGCTTTTTTGAAGGCGAAGCCGGCGGCGCGCACAGCGGGATGGTTGCGATCCACCAGCGCAGGCGGCACGGGGGAGTGGGTTTTCACGGATGATTCGACCTCGGCTGGCGTGCTGCGGGCGATGTGGCCGCGAAGCAGGCGTGCAACTTTTCGAGGATCCTGGTCGGGCACCAGACGGAAGCTGAGCTTGGCGACGGCGCGCCTCGGGATCACGCCCTTCACCCCGGGACCGTAGTGCCCTCCGACGATGCCGTTGATGCCGAGCGACGGGCGAATGGTGGTGCGCTCGTAGAGTGTGTATCCGCTCTCGCCCCAGGGACGATCGACCCCGGCATCATTCAAAATCTTGGCGTCCGTCGGGCCGGTGCGCGCCATGTAGTGGCGTTCGCGATCACTCCAGTCGCGGACATCCTGGTAAAAACCCGGGATCGCGATCCTGCCCTGGTCGTCGTGCAGAGAGGCAACGATCGCGCACAGCGCGTGAATGGGATCGAGGACCGCGCCTCCGAACGTGCCCGAGTGCAATTCCTGGCGCGGGCCGCGAACTTCAATTTCGGCGCGCAGCCCGCCGCGCTGGGCGTAACTGATCGCGGGCTGTCCGGGACCGAGCATGCGGGTGTCGGAGATAACGGCTGCGTCAGCGCGCAAAGCCCGGCGATTACGCTCCACGAAGGGCAGGAGATTGGTGCTGCCGATTTCCTCTTCCCCTTCGAAGAGACACTTCACGTTGATGGGGAGCCCGCCCGTTCGCAGATAGGACTCAAGAGCCTTTACATGGCAGAAGAGTTGTCCTTTATCATCGGCCGTGCCGCGTCCGTAAATGTCCGGCCCCTGAACCGTCGGGGTGAACGGCGGAGTTTTCCATTGCGCGCGAGGCTCGCCGGGAAGCACGTCGTAGTGGCCGTAGACCAGGAGCGTGGGGCGGTTCTTGGCGCGCTCCCAGGAAGCGTAGACGAGCGGATGACCGCGCGTGGGAAGCACGCGCACGTTCTCGAGGCCAATCGATTGCAGATGCCGTGCCAGCCATCGAACGCATCGGTGAATGTCAGCAGCGCGTTCCGGTTGCGAGCTCACGCTGGGAAAACGGAGGAATTCCTTCAACTCAGAAAGGTGCCGCGCGCGGCGCGCGTGAGCGTATTGGAGAGCGCGCCCGGGATGCACAGTTCCTCTCGCAGGTTTGAGACCGGTCGTGGTGCGACCGGGTCAGATTTCGTACTCGAATTCGTGCGCCGGCACCTGGCAAGGTCCGCACCCGGCGTTCGAGACGCGGTCCCCCCCGAAGCCGTTGACCCGCAGCACAAACGCGTTATAGCAATGCGCATTGGCTCGCTTGGGATCGGCATCGAGGATCCCTCGAATCTTGTGCTGACCACTTTCGGGGCCATGCCCGAACAGCAGGTGCATCATTTCATGGATAATCGTCCCAGCCCGGTTGTCCACGGCGGGAAGCCCCGGTTGCTTCTGGATTCGGTCATTCCAGAACTTGTCGCAAAGAAACAGAGCTGAACCTCGGCCCCGCAGCAACGGCATGGTGAAGGCGTGATCGCCGGAATCACAGCATGTCTCGTCTTCCTCAGGACAAGGAACGCGAGTTGCGCGGCAGATGAACAGAATCCTCCGTCCCCCTCCCAGCTCACGTGCCACCGCACGAAAGCGCTCGGCGACACTGGCGCCAGAAGGTCCGCCAGCCCAGGGAATCACTAAAGAGGGATCGTGGCAGAAAAAAGCCCGGAACAGACGGGCCGTTTCTTTCTCCTCCCGACCTCGGCTGCGGGGAGCGACGCGGATGGCAGCGTCGATCTTGTCGGCGGCATGGCGGGCAAGCTCGACGGCCTCGACGATGGCCCGCGCCAGGATGTCGCGGCATCGCCCATCCTGAAGTGGACATGCGGCGCACATCGCGTCGGGACATACCGCACATTGCCCTGCCGTACAACCGGTGCACGCCAGATCAAAGATCGGACCAGTGACGGCGGGGGCGAACAGCTCGGCTTCCGACTCGAGATTGCTCTCGGACAGTGCCGCCATCAGGTCTTCGAGTTCGGCCTGGAATTCGAATTCAAAATGCCGCATGAGAATCCTTACGGTGAAATACCGCGGTCGTCATATTTCGTTGGGTCAGGATACGCGCTGTTTCGAGAACCCCGCAGCACTTGGTGTCCGATTCAATGGTTATGGCCAGAGATCCATCGTCATCTCCGGCGCGGGGCAGCCGAGTCCTTCATCGGCTGCGGCAAGGCATGCGGCATCGAACCAGAGCCAGGGCAGCGAAAATTGCAGAGCGCCCCAGTCGCCCCACCGGCGGTCGCTTCGGGCTTCAAATTTCCCTTGCCGCGTATTGTTGATGCCGGAATAGGCGGTCCCGCGAGGGTTGGTCGCGCCCGGACGTGGCGCTGGAGCTGGACTTGGCCGCGCCGGATTCGGCACTTGCCGTACAGGATTCGACATTTGCCGAATCGAACTCGGACCTGGCGGGTTTCGGTAGCTGCTCATATCCCTCCTGATCGATTCTTTGAGCTCCCCTCCCGGCGCGGACGTTGCCGACGGTAGCGACGTCAATCCGCGCGGGAACGGAGCACCCCGGGCTTTAAACCATCGGCATTCGCGACTCGTCAGACTTCATACTCGAATTCGCGCGCCGGCCTGCGGACTGGAGCCACTCCCGACTTCGGCCGGCCATTTGCCCTGACCGGCGTCGGTTGAGTCTGATCCCAGGGCAGAACGCGATGCGAGCCGGTCCGCTTGCCCAATCCCATCGCCTGCGCGCTGGTGAGCCATTCTTCCGACTGCTCGGCGATCTCGAGCAACAGGGTTTCAAACTGCGAGCGCGTGGTCTGCAGAATGTGCGGCTGCGCCAGCCAGCGCATAATTTCACGCCCGGTCACGCCCATGCGCTGACGCGGTGAGGTGACGAGCCGCTCGTTGTGGTAGCGGATGAGAACTTCTTCCACCACGTCCCAGGCATTGTCGGCGCCGAACAGACGCTTCACGTCGTCGGAGTCGAGGATCTTGAATGCCTCTTCGAGCAACTGCATCACTTCTACGCGAAGCACGTTGAGGTGGCCGAATGACAACCATTTGAGGTTGTTCCGAAGATCGAGACCGGCGCGGCGGACGATCGCGATCGATCCGAAGCTGGGATCATAGGCGCGCTCGCGGATCACGTCGGAAATGCGTTTGTCGCGCCAGAACAGAGTGACCTGGTGCACGAAATGGGCGAACAGCTTGTGGAAGTCGGTGTTGGCGCGCGAGCCGGTTGGAACCGGCGCGGAGCCGTAGCCGAAAATCCGCTTGTACGCCGAGAGCCGGTCGCTCTTGGTGTAGCGCAGCACATCGCGGCGGTCGAACTGGTAGAGCGCGAATGCGCCCGGACCCGCCGAGAGCCGTACGGTACCGGCTTTGAACAGCTCCTGCAACTTCTGCACGACGCGGAAGACGCCGATCTTTTCGTGCTGCCACAGGTAGTACATGTCGCCGACGGCCATGATCCGTTCGGAGGTGATGGTCTCGTCGTAAGGCTCGACACCCTGCGGGATGCGCGTGACCCCGAATTCCTTGGCGGCATCCGGGCCAACGCCGGCCAACTGCGCCAGACCTTTGTCAGCAGGAGGTGGAATCTTTCCGTCGGCATCGACCACCGAGGCCAGCATGTCATCAATCTGCTTGGTGATCGCGTCGGCAAGCTGGGGATTGGCAACCAGGTCGGCCGAAAGCCGGCTGCTCACCTGCTCCCGCAGAGCTGCTATGCGGTCATATAAGCCTTGATAATCTTTTTCGGTCGCCATGGGTGACCCTCCTCGCTGTGATTCCGCGCTTTAACCCGGTTCTGCCAGGACCCCATCGGTCTGCGCGTGCTGCTTATTTCTTGTCTTCCTTGTCGTCTTGCTTGTCGTCAGATTTCTCGTCGTCGGAATTTTTCTTACCTGACAAAAAGTCCTTCAGGTCATTCACGATGCCCTTGTGATGGCTGGCCAAGGCCTTTTGGAGCTTTTCGTCAAAGCTTGTTTCGAGACCCGCGACTTTGGCGGACATTGCGGTTTGATTGGCCTGCACATCAGCCACCGCTTTCTGTAGCGTATCGGTCTTCGCCTGCAGATCTTTCAGCTGCTGATCTGCTTGTCCCGAGGCTGCAGCTGGAGCCGTTTTGGGTGGGATGTTGGCTTGCTTTGGCGAATGGTAAGTAAACCGAGCCGCCGGAATCGCTTGCTCATCATCGCTCTGCTCGAGCGCGCTGTCGAAATTCCCGTCGTTTTCCGGAACAAGACTCACGGTCACTGGCGGGGTTGAGTTTGACTCGTAATTGTAGTTAAACGTGCACGTCGCAACTTCGCCGTTGCCGTTATCAATGGTCAAGGTGTGCGTAGTATCGTTTTCCAAATCATCCGGAGCAAAGCAAACGTCGATCCGCTCCGCGGAGTAGAACATCGGCTTCGGAGACAACACACCGGCAGACTGTATGGTAACTTCCGCCTTGGGATCAATCGCGGTTCCGAGAATCGACAATGTGACTGTGTTGTCAGCGGGAGAGAACGAACCCAGCAGCTCCCTGATCGTCAAGGCATACATCGGAGTCGGAAGCTTCTGTTCGACCTGCTCCGTCAGCCTGGTCAACTGGTCGAGCTGACCGTATAGATCTTCCATGGAACGGCGCACCCTGGCCGTGTTGAAGCCTTTCGGAACATCGTTGTCTCTCTGGTCCTTGGTCAGGCGGATCATGTCTTTCAGATCTCTGACGACCGGAACAATGTTGTTGGTGACCGAGATCTTGCCGCCATCGCGCAGCAGCCGTGGACCTTCGTCGCTTACAAAGCTATCCACCTCATCGAGCACATCTTCCAGGTACATCGACGGGAACTTCGCGCTGTCCGGGAATTTCAGGAGCAGGGTCTGCCTCTCGTTCGGTCCAATGAACACCGAATCAAGTGCGAAGCGCACCTCATTGACAGTTTCGGCAATCACGTTAAACTGCCGCGAGATCAGAACCAGCTGAGTTCCAAAGAATGCTGGTCGTTTGGACTCGATCTCGAAGAACTTCCGGTTGACAATCCAGCTCTGACACAACGACGTCATGTAGTCGGAGATCACGCGGAAGTTGGTGATGTCCTGTTCGTCCTCGACCGAGTTATTAAATGGATTGCCCTGGAAATAAATCCCATAGATCTTTCTGATCTTTCCGAGGGTTCCTCCAATCAGATCGGGATCGAGCTGAACGCCGGATGTTGGCAGGTCCCGGATGTCTTGCCCGAGCAGAATCTTGAAATACGTGTTAATCCGCAGAATCGAGGGAACACCGACGATTCCGAGTTCCTTGACGATCTCGGTCATCTGGCTGCGAGCCATTTCGCGAAGCGCACGGACGTATTCGGGATCGGCATCCGGGTCCAGAGGATAGAGTCCGTCAAGGAGCGAGAGCGATTGATCAAGAGCATCTTTGGCGCGCATATACAGGCTGGCCTGGGCTCCGGTAATGCCCCCGCCAAGATCAGTCTGGACCGCGTAGGTGCGCGGCATCCAGGTGGACTCGACGTGCCCTTCGACGTCTTTCAACGAGAAGGACTGCGTCAATGCACCCAGGAATCCTTTCGGATCGGCGGTGTTGACCTTCCAGCCCAAAACGTCAGTGACGGCCTGCATGGCGATCTGGCCGATATTCGACGCACCGGGGCCGGCGATGCCGCCTGCGCCCGTCGTAGAGATACCGACCGGCGAAGAAGGGCGGTAGGCAACTTCCTCGGTGAGCACTGGGTAGGAGACGGCATCTTCCACGTCGCGAGCCTGGCGGACGGCTATGCTGGCCACCTGACCGAACACTTTGTTGTGCTCGCTGTCGATCGCCAAACCGCTGGAGGAAGATGTTACGTTGTTTACGGTAATCTGCACCCAATCGCCGGGAGTCAGGGTCGGGTTTTGAACGGTCATCACAACCGTTCGATTATCAGACAGCAACTTGGGCGTCCATCCGGTCGGGTTGGTGTTCACGAAACCTGAATTAGGAGCGAAAACGGTGTAGTTGCTAAGAGTGGTAGCGCTTCCCTGCTCCACCGCCTCCGAGAAGAAAAACATCATCGCCTGCGTCTCTACCCTGCATCCCGTCACTCTTAGTGTCGAAGTCTGTGTCGCCATCTTCGCTCTCCTTCCGCTCCTGTCGATCGTTTGCTCGCTCTGAATTCCTTGCTTTCCCGCTTCGCCCGCCGGGCTGGCTGCATCCCGATCCGGGCTGCACTTCAGGTCACACCCTCAACTTCCAGATCTACCGCTTTCGCCTTGGGTACGGTAATCTGCTGGCCGACCGGGTTCGACTGCAAGGTAATGTTGAACATCCCCAGTCGCTCGGCCAGTTCACCCCAGCAGGCAGCCAGCGCCCGGTTTGCCTGTTCCAGCGGGTCGCGGCACTGTTCGATCCCCGACTTCACGGTCCTCACCCACGGCACCCATGCGCGGCGTTCGCTGCCCAGTCTCGCGAGATCGGTGAGCTTCTCGTACGCGAAAAGTTCCGAGGCAAAAAGTTGCTCGACGCGATGAAATCGCTCCTGGCACCGGGCAAGGGCGCGCCGCGCACGGTCGAGGTCGATGGGGGCATTCACGGCTTTACGGGCGCCGACCGCAGCTCTGCGCGCTCCGTACAGAGTCGCCTTCATATCGAGCACAGTCTCTTCGAGCCGGTCCGCCAAAACCGATACATCGTTGGCCGGCGTGTCTCCACTGGTCACCTGGAGGTCATTGAGTCCGTCGTGCAACCGGTGCAACGCCACCGAAAGAGTGCGGAATGTCGTTTCGAGCGCCATTGTCTTTACCCGCTTGCCAGAGCACGGTAAAAGTTCCTGGTCAAAGTTTCGGGCCGCGCCAGGCGCCGGTCCAGCGCCGTTCGCACCGCCCCGATCAAAAAGCGCTCCGGAATAATTCCCGGATCAATTCCAGCCGCCAGACGCCGAGCGGCTTCTTCGATCATCTGCTGCTCTTTCGCCCCGAAGTTCAAAACCCTTGCCAGGCTTCGATTCCCGAGCGACCGATAGGGCTGATAACACATGGCATCCACCGCCACCGGGCAAGCCTCATCGAACGACTTCACCACCGCCCGCGGAATGCTGCCCGTCTTCGATCCGGGATAGATCCGCAGCCAGGCCTTGCGGTAATGCTTGCTTTCGGTTTCGAACCCCATGCGCCGCAGGAGCTCCGTGTTGATCAGCATGCGCAGGAACGGAGTCGGATGAGGGCCCCTCGGGCTGTAAGCCACCACGGTCTCGGGGCCACGCGCCAGAATGTCCATCAAGGAGCCGGCAATGCCAGGTCCGCCCAGGAGCATGCCGCTCATATCGGCGAACATCTCTCGATTCCATCGCACCCAGACGCGCGTGACTTCCCGGCTGGCTCCTCGGCGCAGCAGCGCCAGTCCAACTTTTCTTGGAATATCGCGCGACAGCCCCAAGTCGTTCTGCAGATTATGACTGGTTTCGTGCAGGACGGCTCCCAGAGTCCAGGGATTCAGCAGCCGGTGAAACGGAAGCTGAATGAGCGGAAACGGATTCAGCTGCTTGCCTAATCGCTTCAAGGGAATGCCCCGGCGAAACGTCGCCGGAGCGAATCCCGTAGCCATATAAGAAAAAGGTGGAGGCGCCGGAATCGGCCGGGCAACCGCCAGTCCCAGGTAGCTCGCGCGATAGCAGTCGAGCCCGATGCGATCGCAGCTCAGCAGCCATTTTGCGTACCGTGTCTGACGCTGTCCGAACAACTCAAAATAAAAATCCCAGATCTTCTCGATGCCCCGCACCCAGATGTGGGCGTGTTCCTTCTTCCGCATCAGATCCTGCAAGCCCGGAGTGCCGGCCTCATGGGCATTCGGTGCGGATTGGTTGACTCTGGCCGTCATCTTCAGCAAGTTGCTTCTGAGCTTCGTGATCAGCTCGTTGACCGCCTGCAGATGTCCCGGCGTGGGTGCTTCGGCTCCGGTCCCGAATTCATCGTGCTTGAAGGGACGCAGAGCAGCCGCGTGTCGCGTGACATTGATCGACTGGGCCCGCAACCAGGATGACATCACCGCAACCGGAGCAGCGGCGGTTTCGGGCCGCTCGTCGGCAGTCGTTGCCATCCTGGTTGGCGTCGGTATGGTGTCGGTCATTGCGGCCATGGTCTTTTATCCCTATCCCTGAACGTGGTGTCGGTGTCGGTTAACGCAAAGGTTGCCCACAGCATTGGCAGTAAGCGGTTTGTGGAGCCGGAGATGCGCCGCAGGCGCAGGTTCCTCCCCCCACCCGGCCAGGCTGAACATACCCACCAGGTGCTACGGGCGCTGCGGGACGCGGTGCCCCCGGCCTGGCCGGAACGCCGGGAGTGGTGTAGGTACCGGCAGCCGGCGCGCCTTGTGCCGGGCCTCCCGCACGTCCGTAGCGGTAACGCGGATGCCGGCCGTAGCGATACGGGTAGCGGCCATAGCGCCAGTGCGGACGCGCCATCCCACGATGACGGTGGTGGAACCTGCGCTCCAGACGGTTGTGGTGGCGCAGCGCATGCCGGCGATGCCCGGGATGACCAAGCACGTGACGCGCCTGTCTGGCGAGCGTCCGCACCGCAGTGCGCGGGGTGATGTGGCGGCCGTGCGCTGCCTGACGCGCAATGCTTCCCACCGTGCGCCGCGCGATCGCGGGCACAGTCTTCAGCAGATGGCGTGTCTGCGGATTGCGATGCAACGTCTTCGCCACGTGACCGATGCTCCTGGTCAGGTGCGGAGTGGCTTTGGTCACGGCACGCGCCATCTTGGGCAGCGCTTTTTTCGCCATTGGCGCCACGGCCCTGGCCACGACCGGCAGCAGTTTGCTGGCGGCCATGCCCACGAGCGGCAGGAAATGTTCCGCCGCTTCTTCTTCGGTCTCCGCCTCAAACGCCATCTCTCCCAGGTGCTCCATCATGGCATCGGGATAGATTTTGCGGATGGGGCTGATCTCGTCTTCCGCTTCGGCTTCGAAAGCGCTCTCGTCTTCGAATTCGTCCTCGCCTTCTCCTTCTCCGAGAAGGCTGCCGACGACATTGCCGATTGCGCCCAGCCAGCCTTCGCCTTCGGGGCAGGATTCGTCCTCAAACTCCGATTCCAGTTCCTCTTCACCTTCTCCCGAATACTCTTCTTCGAGTTCGTACTCGTAAGCCATGACTATTCCTCCTGCACGAGTGGTCGAATGTTGCGGACCCAGTTTTGAAAATCAAGAATGGTTAACGAATGGAGCTGCGCCGCCGGCGGCGGAGGCGAGCCATCGCGCGCCGACCCGGCCGCTTGTACGCGCGGCTGACCTTCACGTTGCGGGTGATCGCCGCTGCACAAGCCTTCGGGCTGCTCAGTACCTTGCGGACCTGCTTCGCCGCGGCGGCCGCTGCACGCTTGCGCGTGATGGGGATCCCCCTGGCGGCCTGGCGTTTCAGATCCTTCACGGCGCGACGGACGATCGTGGGCACCGCGCGTACCGCGGGACGGGTCACGCGGCGCTTGCGCAGAATACGGGTCAGAATCGCGGTTCCGCGGACCATATGGGGCAGGATCCGGCGAAGCGCCCTGCGGTCTTTGGGAGAAATCACGGTGACGGCCGCAGCTCCGGCCATGGCCTCGGCCTCGCCTTCGTGCGACTCGTGCGACGCGGCTTCCGCCATCATTTCGGCGACCGCCTGATTGTGCGTGAGCTCGTGAGCGGCGATCTCATGCACCATCTCGGCCTCGCCCTCGGCCTCGCTCTCGCCTTCGAATTCGTCTTCGTACTCGCCTTCGCCCAGAGCCTTGCTGGCCATGTTTCCGAGCGCCGCGCCGAACGGGCCGCCGATGGCGGTACCCACGATGGGCGCGGCAACTTTTGCGACTCTTTTCAGGATGGGTGCGGCCTTCTTGAGGAATTTTCCGATGCCGCCGAAAAACTGTTCGCCTTCGTCCTCGAATTCGAAAGAGCTCTCATCCTCGGACTCTTCCTCGCCTTCGCCGAGCAGACTGCCCACGGCGTTGCCAATCGCGCCGAGCCAGCCCTCGCCTTCCAGACTCGACTCATCCTCGAGTTCTTCTTCGCCCTCGAGTTCCTCTTCGCCCTCAAGGGAGCTCTCGTCTTCGAGTTCTTCCTCGCCTTCGCCGAGCAGGCTGCCCACTGCGTTGCCAATGGCGCCGAGCCAGCCCTCGCCTTCCAGACTTGATTCGTCTTCGCTTTCGAGTTCGCCCTCGTGGAACTCCTCTTCCAGTTCCAGCTCCAGTTCGCCCTCATGCATGTCCGCCATGGTCTAACCTCCTCAAGTTTGCTGACGACCTTCTCGAAACTAGACCGGAGTGAAAAATGAATCCAGTCCCATTTTGTGGTGAGCAGGTTTGAGTTCACCCGGAAGGGTTCGCTTGAACAAGGGACAGACACGCCAGATCAGCCGTGGTGATATCCGCCGGCATTCTGCCGGCTGAGATGCCGGGTTGCCGGATTCTTTTTGAAATGCTGGATGGCCTTGTGCAGGTCTTCGAGCAACAAACCCGCCAGGTCGCGCGTCACGCCGAGGCGAGTCACCATGCGCTGCACGACCAGATCGGTGCGATTGGCGGGCATGGGATAGGCGGGCACTTGCCATCCCTTGACGCGCAGACGGTCCGCCAGATCGTAGAGCGTGAAGCCGGGATTGACGCCGGGTTTCAGCGTCCAGGTGCACCCGGGAAGACCGCCGCGCCCGTCGTAGATCAGATCGAAGAGTCCCAGTTTTCTGATTTGATCCGCGAACCACTGACCGACTTCCACACACCCTTGCGTGATTTTGGCGTAGCCTTCGCGGCCCAGCCTGACGAAGTTGTAGTACTGGGCGACGATCTGGCCCCCGGGACGCGAAAAATTCAGGGCAAACGTGGGCATGCTTCCGCCGAGGTATTTCACGCGGAAAATCAGCTCCTCCGGCAGGTCTTGTTTCTCGCGCCAGATCGCCCACCCGCAGCCGAGCGGTGCCAGGCCATACTTGTGTCCTGAGGCATTGATCGACTTCACGCGCGGCAGCCGGAAGTCCCAGGCCAGCGATGGATGGATGAAGGGCGCGGTAAATCCGCCGCTGGCGGCGTCGACGTGAATGGGGATGTCAAGCCCTGATTCCTCTTCGAGATCATCGAGGGCGAGAGCAACTTCCTCGATCGGTTCATACTGCAACGTATGAGTGACTCCAAGCGTGGGCACAACCCCGATTGTGTTCCCGTCGCAGCGCTCGAGGACTTCGCCGGGTGACATGCGCAGGCGCTGTCCCTGGCAGGGAATCTGGCGCAACTCCACTTCGAAATACCGGGCAAATTTGTGCCAGCAGATTTGTACCGGGCCGCAAATCAGGTTGGGCCTTGCCGTGGACTGGCCGGCGCGTTCGCGCCGCTGGCGCCATCGGGCTTTCATGGCCAGGCCGCCCAGCATGGCGGCTTCGCTTGACCCGGTGGTCGAGCAGCCCTGCGCCCTGGCGGCATCCGGCGAGTTCCACAGATCGGCGAGCATGCGCACCGAGCGCGCCTCGATCTCCGCCGTCTGCGGGTACTCGTCTTTGTCGATCATGTTCTTGTCGATCGACTCGTCCATCAGCTTGCGGATCTCCGGTTCCACCCACGTCTGGCAGAAGGTGGCAAGGTTCTGCCGGGAGTTTCCGTCAAGCAGGAGCTCGTCGTGCACCAGTTGATAGGCGGCCTTGGGATCGGTTTCTTCCTTCGGAAACTTGTAACGCGGCAGCGGGTGCGAGAGAAAACTTGATCCCGACACCTGGTCGTCGAGATTCGACAGGAACAGTTCTTTGGGTTGAACCGGCACGCTCAGTCCTCGCGCGAATTCAGAACAATGGAGCGATCGCACTGCGCCCGCGATCCGCGGATTCTAGCTGTTGCCGCCCCCGGGCCGGTAGTCACCGATTCAGGGTACAGAGCGGGTCGTCGCCTCCGATTGCCCGGGTTGGGACCTCGTATTTCCCACAGGCCGTTCCTTAGGGTAAGGACCTTCGCGATCTAGGGGTTTTCCCTGCGACGGCGCTCGAGAAATCGCCATCCCTTACCAAGGTGCTCCAAAGCAAGGACAACCGCCTCGACGCTCCCTATCGTAATTCTGTCGCTGCGAGCGCCGAGGCCAGAATTTAGAAACCAGGCGGGCGGGTTCACGGGTGATCGACGACAAGACAATGCGGTCGATGTTGGAGGGCATGGAAAGCGCCGCCGAAGAAGCTCTGCGCGGCGATCCCGCTTTCTACGAAACTCTGCGCGGGCTGAAGGCAGAAATCGATCGTGATCCGCGGGTGCAGTCGGCCGTCAACCGCATTCATGCCGAGGGCAGCAGGGTTTACAGTTCCCTGATCCCTCGCATCCGGATCCGCATCCGCACCAGCGCGGGAGAGATTTTCCTGCCCGGGCCGAACAAGACTGCTGCCCGCCGTCCGTCGCCCGTGGCCCATTTGACGCAGGAACTCAAAAGCGCCGCGTCCACGGTGATCATGCGCGGGCGCTACCGCGAAGTGCTCGACCGCATCATGACCGATGCACTGGGAGCCAGCAAGCGCTTCGAGGACATCGCCGCCGAACTGGAAAGAGAGGGACACGAAATTGTGATCTGCCTCGATCTTTCCACATACGCCCAGGTGCGGGAGCCTGCCGGACCCGTGAGCCGCACGAAGAATCTCCCGACTTCCGGAGAACCCGTCGCCCATCCGTTCTCGCGGCAAGATCTCGAGTTTCTCAAGGACCTGAAGATCAGCGCCAGCGAAAGTTAGGCGGATTCTTCCCAGGGACCGGCGCCCTGGGCGGCTGAGCAGACGTACACGTCCGGGGTCATCCCGGTTTCTTTTTTATACGATTCCACGATCCTGGCCTGAAAATCGCGGGTGCGGGAGGATTGGACCAGGTTAATGGTGCAGCCTCCGAATCCTCCGCCAGTCATGCGGGATCCGTAGACTCCGTCACAGGCTGACGCCATTTCGACCAGCAGGTCGAGTTCGCGGCAACTGACTTCGTAGTCGTCGCGCAGACTGCGATGAGACTCGCTCATGAGTTGTCCGAAACCAGTGAGATTGCCGGTCTCGAGCGCATGAGCCGCGTCGAGAACGCGAGCGTTTTCGGTGATGACGTGCCGGCAGCGCCGATAGATACGTTCCGGCAATCGAGCGCGATGTCTTTCGAGATCAGCGATCGTGACGTCGCGCAGAGCGCGGACCAGCGGCAGGGTCTTCTCGAGGATCTTGACGCCGGCCTCGCAGTCCGCCCGCCGGCGGTTGTATTCTCCGGCGGCGAGTTCATGCCTGACCATGCTGTTGGCGATCACCAGGCGAACATCGGAGGGAATGGGCAGTGCCTGGTAGGCGAGTGAACGGCAATCCAGCATCAGTGCCTGCGCCGAGCGGCCGAAAATGGCGATGAACTGGTCCATGATGCCGCAGAGTGTTCCCACGTATTCGTGCTCGGCGCGCTGGCAAAGTTTGGCCAGGTCGAGGGGGGGAACCGCTGCCTTCGACACCGAGAGCAGCGCCATGGCGGTTGCGACCTCCAGCGAAGCCGAGGAGCTCAGGCCTGCGCCCATGGGCACGCGGCCGTCGACGAGCAGGTTGGCGCCGGAGAGCGCGCATCCGCGAGTCTCCAGTACTGCCGCAACGCCCCGAATGAAATCACTCCAATGTTTTCGCGGAGGTCCGGCAAGGACGCCCAGGCTTAACTCGATGCTTTCCCCGAACTGCTCGGAGTACACGTGCAGCGCGCGGTCGTTGCGGGGGCTCACTGCGACCCAGGTGTGGAAGCCAATGGCGGCCGGCATGACCAATCCGTCGTTGTAGTCGGTGTGTTCCCCGATCAGGTTCACGCGGCCGGGGGCCCGGAAAATTCCGGGACGGACTCCGAAGAGCCGCTCAAATCGAGCGCAAAGGGAAGACGCCGTGGTCTGATCGCTCAAAAGCATGGTGACTCCGCATCTTAGCAGGAGCGCGCCTCGGCTTGAGACCCCGCGTCTTGACCGGCCCGAACACGAATGTTAGTTTCGGTCCACACCTGAGTTCGCGGGAGACATTCCACTGAGCCGCCCGGAGAATCCGTCTCGAATGGTCGACCTGGGCCGGCGCGAGTTCCTGGTCCGCTTCTGTCAGGGAGCCGTGAGTCCGCTTGTTCCGCAGCGTCTGTTTGGACTTGCTTTCCCGGGTTGGCGGCTCTCGGCCGGCGATTCTCCCGACCGTTCGGGATTCTATCTGCATCCCCGCTACCGCAGCGAACGGCCGCTCGACCGGACGCTCATGAAAGTGGGCGCGGACCTCGACCGGTTCCCCGGTGAGAAATACGCCGAGAGGATTGCGGCAATTCTTGCGGAGTGGAGCGCGAGCCTGCGGCGATCTCCGCCCGAGACCGAGACCTTGCGAAAGACGCTGGCGGCGGGCTTTTCAGGTGCCACGGTCTTACCGGCGGAATCGCGCGTGGTGCGATCCAGGGCCGGAGTTCAAGTCGAGCGGACCAGATTTGCCGGCGACGTCTCTCTCGGGCCTGAGGCATTTCTCGAGGCGTGGCAGAAAGCGCTTGGCGGATTCTCCAGGATCGATACTGCAGAGTTTCAGATCACCCGGATTCACACCGCGCCGGCGACTGGCAGGCAGGAATCGCCGGGCCGGGTGGAAACCGATGTCCGCTTCGAGGTTGTGGGTGCCGGCGAAGGTTTCCATCGCGAGCAGCGCGTTGGAAACTGGCATCTGGTATGGGAACGGACCAATGCCGACCAGTTTCAGGTCAGCCACTGGCGAGTGCTCGACGAAAGCCGGGTTCGGTCGGACTCACCCGTTTACGTCGACATCACCGCCGCGGCGCTGGCCGGCGCGTCTTCTTACCCGGCGCAACTGCTGCATGGAAGCGACTACTGGCGCACCGTGGTCGATGGCGCCTGCGGGATCGACATTTACGGCCATAACGGGGTTTCTGTCGCCGATATCGACCACGACGGGTTCGACGACCTCTACGTCTGCCAGCCGGCCGGGGTGCCGAATCGGCTCTATCGCAACCGCGGCGATGGGACCTTTGAGGATGTAACCGAGCCTTCCGGGTTGGGGATTCTCGACAACACCGCGTGCGCGCTGTTCGCAGATTTTGACAACGACGGTCACCAGGACGTAATTCTGGTGCGGACGAATGGGCCTTTGTTGTTCCGGAATGAAGGCGGCGGCAAGTTCCGCCTCAAGCCGGAGGCGTTTCACTTCGCGAATGCTCCGCAAGGAACGTTTACCGGCGCGGCCGTTGCCGACTACGACCGCGATGGCTGGCTCGACATCTATTTCTGCCTTTACTCCTACTATCAGGGAACGGGACAGTACAAATATCCATCGCCGTACCACGACGCCGAGAACGGGCCGCCCAACTTCATGATGCGGAACAACCGTGACGGAACGTTTCAGGACGTCACCGCCGGGACGGGCCTGGACAAGAACAACACGCGTTACAGCTTCTGCTGCGCATGGAGCGACTACAACCGCGACGGCTGGCCCGATCTCTACGTGGTAAACGATTTCGGGCGGAAGAATCTTTACCGCAATAACGGAGATGGAACCTTCACCGATGTCGCGCGCCAAGCCGGCGTCGAGGACGTAGGCGCCGGAATGAGCGTTTGCTGGGCCGACTTCGACAATGACGGCGCCGAGGATCTCTACGTCGCCAACATGTGGACCGCGGCCGGGGTGCGGGTTTCCCTCGAAGACGAGTTCCGGCAAGAATCGCCCGCGGCCGTCCGGGCGCTTTATCAGAAACACGCCATGGGAAATTCTCTGCTGCGCAGTCGTGGGAACGAGTTTGAGGACGCGACGGACTCTTCTGGCGCTGGGATGGGACGCTGGTCGTGGTCGAGCGATTCGATCGATTTCGATCACGATGGATTCGCCGATCTCTATGTCACCAATGGCATGGTCTCCGGACCATCGCACGACGACCTCAACAGTTTTTTCTGGCGGCAGGTGGTCGCGAATTCGCCGGACGGGCCTGGCTCTTCGCCGGCGTACGAGCAGGGCTGGAACGCGATCAATGAGCTGATTCGATCAGACCGAACCTGGAGCGGATACGAGCGAA
>Ga0123356_10001493_pt1 | contig 25775 bp, 19 predicted proteins | sample TergutEmb28metaG_2_FD_92546 | JGI IMG/M metagenome (GOLD analysis project Ga0123356, IMG submission 92546) | Embiratermes neotenicus P3 segment gut microbial communities from Petit-Saut dam, French Guiana - Emb289 P3 | ecosystem: Host-associated > Arthropoda: Insects > Digestive system > Gut ...
CGCCCAGTCAAAACGACATGTTCCGTTGCGGAGCAAGATGAGCGCGCGAAGCCGGGTCGGGCGGACCGGGTCATCCCGGGTTGTCGCGGTGCCCGACTTTGACCCGATAACCGGCCTCTTTCAGCCGCTTCCCGACCTCTTCGGCGATCATCACCGAGCGGTGCTGCCCGCCCGTGCACCCGAAGGCGATGGTGAGATAGCTTTTCCCTTCGTGGATGTAGTGCGGCAGCAGATACACCAGCAGCCCCGATATGCGCTCGATAAACTCCATGGTCTGCGGGAAGGAGCGAATGTAGTTCGCCACCTTGGGATGGCGTCCTGTCAGCGCGCGAAATTCGGGAACGAAGTGCGGGTTCGGCAGAAAGCGGACGTCGAAAACCAGGTCCGCATCCTCGGGCACGCCCTGCTTGAAGCCGAAGCTCACGCAGGAGACAAGGATCTTCCTGCTCCGCTCCTTCTGTTGAAACAGCTCGTTGATGTGGGCGCGCAGCTCGTGAACGTTGAATCGCGAGGTATCGATCACCAGGTCGGCCATCGCGCGAATCCGGCGCAGATGCCGCCGTTCCGTGGCCAGCGAGGCCTTGACCGGCGCATCCGTGCCCAGCGGGTGCGGGCGCCGGGTCTCGCTGTAGCGCCGCACCAGCACCGCGTCCGACGCTTCGAGGAAAATCGTCTTGGTTTCGACCATGCGCCGGACGGCGTCGACGATGCGGGGCAATTCTTCGAGCTGGCGCCCCTCGCGCACGTCCACCACCAGCGCTGTCCGCGGAGTGTCCGAAGACTGGCTTATGAGCTCCGCAAACCGTGGAATGAGGCGGACGGGAAGGTTATCGACGCAGTAGTAGCCGAGGTCCTCGAACGCCTTCAGAACCGAAGCCTTCCCCGAGCCGCTCATTCCGGTGATGATCACCAGTTCGGTTGCGCCGCGCGCGCTTTTGGGCGGAGCTCTGCGGACCAACCCGCGAGTGGCGCGGCCGGCTTTGGCGGCGGTAGGGCGACGGGCCATCCTGAACGGATGTTACCAGCCGGCGCGGCTTCGAACCAGAGGACCCGGCGGAGCTCGCCTCTAAGCGGCGCTCGCGCCAGAGCCGGCGGTTTCCGAGCGGGTGCCGGGCTGGCCTCCGATGCCAGGATGTAGCGCGCCGACTTCCGGGGCTTTGCTCTTCGAGGTGATCCGATGATTCAATGATTTCATGGCTCGATGGCTTGCCTCCTATGCGGTCGAGGCGGAACAGTCGCGCGGCCGGCGGTTTCCCGAGCCCCGGCATCCCTACCGCAGCGATTTTCAGCGCGACCGCGATCGCATCATTCACTCGCGCGCCTTTCGGCGTCTGGAGGCCAAGACCCAGGTCTTTACCCGCCGCTACTCCGACCACTTTCGCAATCGATTGACGCACACCATCGAAGTGGCGCAAATCTCGCGCACCATTGCCGCCGAGCTGGGGCTGAATGTCGACCTGGTCGAGGCCCTGGCGCTCGCCCACGACATCGGGCATCCGCCCTTCGGCCACGCCGGAGAAAGGGCGCTCGATTCCGCCATGCGGGCGCACGGCTGGTTTTTCGATCACAACCTGCACGCCTTGCGTATTGTCGAGGACTTCGAGCTGCGCTACGCGGCGTTCCGCGGACTGAACCTGACCTTTGAGGTGCGGGAGGGGATTATCAAGCACTCGCGCGACTACCGGGCGGCGGAATTCCCCGAGCTTTCCGAATACCTGCTCGATCACCGTCCGCCGCTCGAAGCGCAGCTCATCGACTCGACCGACGAACTGGCCTACACGACCGCCGACCTCGACGATGGATACGAGGCCCGCCTGCTCAGCCTGGACGAGATCGCCCAACAGGTGCCGGTCTTTGCCCGCTTGCTCGCCGATGTCCGCCGGCTTTATCCCGAGGCAGCGAAGAAACTGCAGTTCAATGAAGTCTTGCGCCGCATGCTGGACCGCTGGGTCAGCGACCTGATTGACAACACCCGCAGCGAAATTCAGGCTCTCGCAGGCAGGGACGCGGGCGAGGTCAGCTTGAAGCAGATCCGCGCCTGGCCCAAACGGCTGGTAAGCCTCGGCGCCGAGGCCGAATCCGAGCGCGCCGTGAGCAAACGGTTTCTGTACGAGAAGCTGTACTACAGCTCCGCTCTCCAGACGGAAAAAGAAGACGCCGAACGGGTCATCACCGAGCTGTTCGACTTCTGGATGAAATATCCGGAGCGGCTGCCCGCAAGTTATCAGGAGAAGATGAAGTCCGAACCCCGGGCGCGGATCGTCTGCGACTACATCGCCGGCATGACGGACAACTATATCTCGGAACAGTATGAAAAATATTGCGGGAGCTTGCGGACGGGGGGCTGATGCCGCACCGTAGGCGAGACTGGCTTCGCCCCGCTGGGCCCGGGGCAGGTTTTCAGCAATCCTGGCCGAATCCCAACGCGATCACTTCGGCCAGGTGGAGGGTCGTTCGCCCGGTCGACTGCTCGATCTGTTCGCGGCAGCTGAAGCCGTCGGCGATAATCAGCCGGTCTTCGGGGGCGCTGCGCACCGCGGGCAGAAGTTCGAGCTCGCCAATCGCCATCGAAGTCGAGTACTTGGCCTGCTCAAACCCGAACGAGCCGGCCATGCCGCAGCATCCCGCGGCCGGCATCTCGTAGTCGACGGCCATCCGCCGCAGCACCGCTTCCTCGTCGGCTATTTTCAGGACCGATTTGTGATGGCAGTGGGCGTGAACGAGCGCCTTGCGCCGGAGGGAAGGAAGGCGAAACTGCTTCGCGTATCTTTCCAGGAACTCGCTGAGCAGCACCACCCGGCTGCTGAGCTTCCGGGCGCGCCCGTCGTCGGGAAAGAAATTGAGCATCTCGTCGCGAAACACTGAGGCGCAGCCGGGTTCGAGCACGACCACCGGGACGCTCTCCTCGGTTTCGGGCTCGAGCGTGTCGAGGATGCGCAACAGATATTTCTTGGCGAGATCGAGCATTCCCACGTCGTAGAGCGGGCGCCCGCAACAGAGCTCCCGGGAGGGAATCCGGACCGCAAAGCCCGCCCGTTCGAGCACCTTCACGGCGGCGCGCGAAGTCTCCGGGTGAAAGTAGTTGTTAAACGTGTCCGGCCAGAGAATAACGGCGGGTCGAGACGGGTCCGGGCGGTTCCTCCGGTTGAGGTGCCATCTCCGAAACGTCGGGCTTTGAAACCGCGGCAGCCTGCGCTGGGGAGAAATTCCCGCAGCCAGTTTCAGGGCGCGGCCAAAGACCGGCGCCCGGGCGAAGAAATTGGCGAGGGCCGGCGCCGCCGAAGCCATCCGCGCCCACCGGTCAATGTGCGCGAACGCGTAGTGCGCCGCCGGATGGAGACGGCCGCGGTAGTAATGCGCAAGAAATTCGGCCTTGTAGGTTGCGACATCCACGGCGACCGGACAGTCGCTCTTGCAGCCCTTGCAGCCGAGACACAGGTCGAGCGAGCGCTTGACATGGGGATCGCGCCAGCTCGAACGGATCACATCGCCCTTGGTCATCTCCCACAACAGGTGCGCGCGCCCGCGGGTGGAATGCTCTTCCTCGCGGGTGACGCGAAAGCTCGGACACATCACTCCGCCTTCATACTCGCGGCACTTTCCGACGCCGACGCAGCGCAGGGCCGCCTGCGCCAGGCTGCCTTCGTCCTGGGGAAACCGGAAATGGGTCTGCGGCCGCCAGGGCCGGTAGTCGGCCCCCAGGCGCAGATCTTCATCCAGCTTGTTGGGCTCGACCACCTTGCCCGGGTTCATTCTTCCCTCCGGGTCCCACAGACGCTTGAATCGCCGAAAGGCCTCGACCAGCTCCGGACCGAACATCTTGGGATACAGTTCCGCCCGCGCCTGGCCGTCTCCATGTTCGCCCGAAAGCGTCCCCCCGAAGGAAACCACCAGGTCGGCGGCCTCCTCGAGGAAGCTGCGAAACTTCTTGATTCCCGCCCGCGACTGCAAATCAAAATCGATGCGGTTATGGGTGCAGCCGTCGCCGAAGTGTCCATAGATCAGGGAGCGGTACTGGTAGTGGTCGGTCAGCCGTTGGAACTCGCGCAGATAGCGGCCCAGTTTTTCGGGGGCGACCGCGCAGTCCTCCCAGCCTTCCCAGTTCGGCGGCTCACCGGGGACGTGGGTGACCGCGCCGAGCGCCGACTCGCGCACCTCCCAGACTTTCCGCGCGCCGTCGGGATCCTCGAGCAGGCGGAATGCCCGCCCATTCGAATGGCGCCCGAGCCCGGCGATCGCCGCCTGCGCCTGGGCGCGAGCCTCGGCGGAGTCGGCCGCGCCGAACTCGGCGAGAAGCCATCCCCGGCCTTCGGGCAGCAGCCGAATGCCTTCGAGGTTGATTCCTTTCCTGCGCGTGTACTCGACCAGGCGGTCGTCCATGCCCTCGAGACCGATCGGCCGGTGGGCGAGAACTTCCGGAACCAGGTCGGCGCACTCGAATACGTCGCGGCAGCCGACGACGACGAGCACCCGCTCGCGGGGGCTCTCGACCAGGCGGCACCGGGCTTCGAGCACCGTGACCGAGGTCCCTTCGGAGCCGACAAGAGCGCGCGCCACATGAAAGCCGTTCTCGGGAAGCAGATAGTTGAGGTTGTAGCCGGACACGCGCCGCGGAATATCGGGAAACTTCCGGCGAACCAGCTCGCCGTACTGGTCGCGAAGCGCTTTCAACCCGGAGTAGATCTCGCCGCGCCGCCCGCCCTGGCGAATCCATTGTTCGAGCTCGGAGTCCGAGGTGGCGCCCACCGACATGCGGACGCCGTCATAGGTGACGATTTCGAGCGACTCGACATTTTCATCGGTCTTGCCCGCCATGACCGAGTGCACGCCGCAGGAGTTGTTTCCGATCATGCCTCCGAGGGTGCAGCGGCTGTGGGTTGCGGGATCGGGCCCGAAGGTGAGGTGGAACCGTTCCGCCTCGCGCCGCAGGTGGTCGAGAATGACCCCGGGCTCGACTCGGGCGATCCGCCGGCTGGCATCGACTTCAAGAACCTTCGCCATGTACTTCGAGAAATCGAGGACCACGGCGGCATTCGAGCACTGGCCCGCGAGCGAGGTGCCGCCGCCGCGGCAGAGAACGGGCGCTTGATGTTCGCGGCAGAGGGAAAGCGTCGCGATTACGTCGTCCGAATCGCGGGGAATCACCACCCCGATGGGGACGTGGCGGTAATTCGAGGCGTCGGTTGCATAGAGAGCGCGGCTGCCGCGGTCAAAACGAACTTCCCCCCGCAGGTGGCGCCCGAGCGCGGACCGAAGCGACCTTAATTCTTCAGGTATCAGTGGTTTACCCGGCATGAGCGACGCCCGGACCGACTCCATGAATCGCGTTCGACGACTGTGGTTTCAAAGGCGCAGGGTTTGTCAAACCCTGGGTGCTTCGCCGTCTATTTTCTCTTGCCCGGCGGCAAAAATCGAGGGCAGACGGTTTGCAGGCTTCCGGGCCAGGCCGCCGTCCCGCATTATCCCGCGTAGCGCGTCGAGTAGTCGGAAAGGCTCAGGACGAGAAGCAGCAGGAGCCAGAAGATGGCCGCGATCAGCACCGCTTTGGTCATCTTTTCGCTCGTGTATTTCACGTGCATGAAGAACAGGACCACGATGGAGGCCTTGGCGGTGGCTATCATCAGCGCGACTACCGTATTGAAGACGCCCAGGTCTACCGTCGAAATCCACGCCGTCAGGAACGTGGCCACGATCAGAATCGCCCAGATGAGCCAGTACAATCCGCCGGAGAGAACATGCTCGGAGTGATCAGCCATAGCGCGCGTTTAACCTCCCGGCCGCCGGTCAATCAGATAGAGGAGCGGGAACAGATAGATCCACACAATGTCCACGAAGTGCCAGTAGAGGCCGGCAATTTCGACCGGCGTATGGTAGGCGGGCGAAAACTTGCCCCGCCATGCCATGAACGTGATCACGGCAAAGATGCCGATTCCGACCAGCATGTGCGCGGCGTGCACGCCGGTCAGCGCAAAATACAGGGAGAAGAAGATCTTGGTCGCCGGCGCGTCGATGTGCAGGTTGGGGTTTTCGCGCACCAGGTCGTCGACGCTGAACGCGAAAGTCGGCACGTGATGCTCGACATATTCCTCATGCCACTCGTATCCTTTGACGCCCAGGAACACGATGCCGAAGAAAATCGTGGCCAAGAGCAGGGCGATCAGCTGCCGCCTCTTTCCGAGTTGCGACGCCCGCACCGCCATGGCAACCGTGAGACTGCTGCAGATCAGCACGGCGGTGTTCAAGGTCCCGGCCAGCAGGTTCAGGCTGCGGCTGCCGGCGGCAAAGGCGGAGAAATATTCTCGGCGGTAGATCAGGTAGCCGCAGAACATGCCGCCGAAGAACATGATTTCGGTGGCCAGAAACACCCACATGCCGAGCGAAGCGGCGTTGCGCTGCTGCACGACGTCGGAGAAGTGGTGCCGCAGCTCCGGACGGGCTTCGTGTTCGGCAACCGGCGGTTCGCCGACTCCCGTAGCTCTATCGCTCAAGGGTCACCTCTTCCGGCAGCGGCATGGCCTCGTACTCATAGGCTTCCCAGGTCACGACCGGCGTCCCTTCGAAGTTAAAGGTCGGCGGCGGCGAAGACGTGATCCACTCCAGGCCGGTCGCCTGCCAGGGATTGTCCGTCGCCGGCTTTCCGTAGCGCAGCGACCACAGCAGATAAATGAAGGGCAGGAGATAGCCGACGGCAAGAATGCTTGCCCCCGCGGTCGAGAGCACGTTGTATACCTGATATTCTGCCGGATACTGCCAGTACCGACGCGGCATGCCGAGATAGCCGACGATGAACTGGGGGAAGAACGTCAGGTTGAACCCGATGAAGACAATGAAGGCCGCCAGCCGTCCCCAGCCTTCGGGATACATTCGCCCGCTGATCTTGGGCCACCAGAAATGCATGCCGCCTAAAAAGCCCATGACCGCGCCCCCCACCATCACGTAATGGAAGTGCGCGATCACGAAATAGGTGTCGTGAACGTGGACATCGACCCCGAGGCAGGCCAGGAACAGGCCGGTCAGCCCCCCGATGGTGAACAGGCCGATAAAGCCCAGGGCGTAGAGCATGGGCGTCGAGAACGAGATCGAGCCCTTATACATGGTCGCCGTCCAGTTGAATACCTTGATGGCGGAGGGCACCGCGACCAGATAGCTCAGGAAAGAAAACACCAGCGCGGAATACAGGGAAATTCCGGCGACGAACATGTGATGGGCCCATACCAGGAACCCGATGACGGCAATGGCAATGCTCGACATGGCCACAAAGTTGTAGCCAAAGACGCGCTTGCGCGAGAAGCAGGTAATGATTTCGCTCACCACCCCCATCGAGGGCAGAATCATGATGTAGACCGCAGGATGGGAGTAGAACCAGAACAGGTGCTGGAACAGCACCGGATCGCCGCCGCGCGAGGCATCGAAGATGCCGAGATTCAGGACCCGCTCGAGCACCATGAGCAGGAGCGTGATGGCGATGACCGGCGTCGCCAGAAGCATGATCAGGCTCACCGCGTAGTGCGCCCAGACAAACAGCGGCAGGCGCGACCACGTCAGGCCCGGCGCGCGCATGCGGTGAATGGTGACCACGAAGTTGAGTCCGGTGAGAATCGAGGCAAAGCCGGCGATAAAGATGGCCATGGCCGCCTCGACCACGTGGGTGTTGCTGAACAGGCTCGAGAACGGGGTGTAGAAGGTCCAGCCGGTGTCGACGCCGCCGCTCATGATGCACCAGATATACAGCGCCGCGCCGGCGATATAGAGATACCAGCTCAGCAGGTTGATGCGCGGAAACGCCAGGTCCTTGGCGCCGACCATCATGGGAATCAAGAAGTTTCCGAGCACCGCCGGAATCGACGGCACCAGGAAGAAGAACACCATGATCTGGCCGTGCATGCTGAAGGCTTTGTTGTAGGTGTCGGCCGTGAGCAGGTCGCCGGCCGGGGTCAGCAGCTCCAGCCGGATGAGCAGCGCGAAAAAGCCGCCGATAAAGAACATGGCGGTGATCGAGAGCAGATAAAGCAGAGCAATGCGTTTGTGGTCGGTGGTCAGCAACCAGGAGCCGATCCCATACTCCGCATTCAGGTAATTCTTCCGTTCCGTAGCCATTTTGATTCCTTTACTTCGATTCCGGCGGATTTCCTCCCGCCGCGCCCGACGTCCCGGCCTCGCCCGCGGGAGCCGGGTTCAGCGACCGGATATATGCGATCAGCTGGTTCAACTGGTCTTCCGACACCTGGCCCTGCCAGGAGGGCATGATGTTCCGGAATCCCGACACCATCTTGGCCGCGGGAAACAGGATCGATTCGCGGATATAGTTTTCATCGGCAACCACGGTGCGTCCGTCTTCGAGCTGCACCTGGGAGCCGAACAGGCCGACGAGGTTCGGACCGCGCCCCTGGGTCTCCATGTTGTGGCAGGTGTTGCAGCCGAGCTGCTGAAATAACGTCATCCCGCTCTGCGCCAGCGAGCCGCTCGGCTGGCCGTTTGTCATCCAGGCCTGGTAGTCCTGCGGCTCCATCACGATGACGTCCCCGATCATTCCCGAGTGCATCGTCCCGCAGAACTGGGCGCAGAACAGGTGATAGGTACCGGTCTTGGTGGCATGAAACCACAGGGTGGTGTAGCGGCCGGGAATCACGTCCTGCTTGACGCGAAACTCGGGCACGAAAAAGCTGTGAATCACGTCCTGCGAGGTCATGATCAGTTCGACGTCGCGTCCGACGGGCACGTGCAGCTGATTGATCTCGCGGGGGCCTTCCATGTGCTCAAGCTTCCACATCCACTGCTTGGCCACCACGTACACCTGCGCCGCGTTGCGCGGGGGCGTCCGCATGCTGAAATACAGCACCGCGCCGGCGGCGAACATGATCAGCATGATGCCGAACGGCGCCACCGACCAGATGGTTTCAACCAGCAGGGAGCCTTCGATCTGCGTGGCCTCGCGGTCGTGCCGGCGCCGATACTTGAAGGCGAAAACCGCGATGGCCGCGAAGATCAAAAGCGTCATGGCCACAGAAACCACGGTGAGGAAAATGAAGATCCAGTCTTCGTAACGCGCGTGAACGGATGCGGCCGTCGGCCAGAATGGAAGATTGTCGAACATGTTGGTTACGAGACCGTTTGCCTCCTGTGCTGGTGGTCGGGGCCGCGATGGAACAGAAACAGCAGCATGCCTGCAAGCGACAGCACGGTGAAGCCCCCGGCCAGTCCTAGAACGCGGCCGATGAGCGCGTTGTACCTCCCCGTCACCGGATCGTAATGAAAACAATACAGAATCACGGCATCCGCCAGGTTCCCGATCCGGTTCGTCGAAGCCTGGATGAGCGACAGCCGGAGGTCCCGGGGCGGAAAGTCGATGCCGTAGAAATACTGCGACAGCCTGCCCGAGGGCGTCGCCACCATGATGGCCGTAGCGTGCGTGAACTGACCGTTCTTCGGGTCATACTGGTAGCCGAAGCCGGCGGAGCGGGCGAGCGACTGGATCGAGGGCTCGCTCCCGGTCAGAAAATGCCAGCCCGCTTCGGCCCCGGACCGCTTGTAGCGGGAAAGGATGGAAGCTTTCTTGGCCGAGGCAAGCTCGGGCGTGTCGGCGGGATCAATGCTGACGGTAACGATCTGGAATTCGTCGCCCACATTGAAGCGCAAGACCTTGAGCGCGCTCTCTAGACCGACGAGCAGCTCCGGGCAGAGCATGGGGCAGCGGTAATAGACGAAGTTGAGGACCACGGGTTTCGAGCCGAAATAATCGCCCAGGCGAACGGACTTGCCGCTCTCGTCGCGAAACGGGAGGTCGAGCGGAAGTTGGGCGCCCAGGTGCTGCTCGATGCCCACATTTTCGAGGCCCTTCGGCTTAGCGTCGGGCGGAGTGACAACCACTCCGTTCGGCTCCGCGCCCCCCTGGGCGAAGGCCGCGGACCGGAACCCGGAGAAAAGCGTGAGGACAAGGAGGAGGTAAAGCAGCGGGCGGGCGGCGCGGCCCGCGGAGGCCGGCAGACGCCGGTTGAGTTGCCAGGCCCGCGCCAAACCCGAATTGTTCGATGGCCTGCTCACGGCTTCTTTCCCCTGGGTTCGGCCGATCGTGGTCCCGGCGATCGTGGTTCGGCCGGTGGCGGTGCGCTGCTTGAGTCCGAGGCCTGGGCCGCGGCCCGCGCCAGATTCACCGGCGCGAGCGGCATGGCGCCGGTCTTCGGCTGGGTCGCAAGGCCGCGCTCGGAAACGAGCTCGATCGCCTGGCTGATGGGGATGTGCGCAATCCCGGCTTTTTGGTCGACCCAGCCGTAGCTGTTCAGCTTCTCCTCTTCCCCGTAGCGGAAGCCGGCAAGCTCGGTGCGCTCGTTTTCCTCAAGACGCGGTTCGGGGAAGCGCCGGATGCGGGTCGAGGGCACTTCGCGGGGGTTCGGCTCGACCTGGACCAGCGGGGTGTGCGCCGGCTGCTGGTACCGCCGGTTGAAGGAGTCGAGAAAATAAAAAATCCCCCAGATCACGTAATAAATGAGGACTCCCATGATGGCGAGCGAGATCAGGAACCCGAATACCGGCCGCGACCCCAGGTCCTGGCGCTCAAAGCCGCTATCGTTCCCGTGGTTTTCGTGCCCGTCGATTCCCGCCCGATCGTCAGTCATGGGCTGCCCCCGCGTACTCCAGGAATTCCTGCCCGTGCAGGTCGTAAAGCGGCACAAGCGGCCGTAGTCTCAGATTACGGAAGAACCACGCCATCCACAACCCGCCGATGGCAATGGGCACGATGAGATCGATGAGATACCCCCCGTAAAACGTGAGCGTCTTATGGAAGTTGGCCTCGATGTACCAGAACAGGTCGAGGAAACGCATGCCGATCAGCCACACCGCCAGCCACACCAGCGAGCGCGGATCGCGCTTGAACGGCCGCGAAAGCAGAATCAGGAAGGGCACGGCGAAGTGAAAGACCACCAGTCCCAGCCCGAGCGCCTCCCAGCCGCCGTTGAGGCGCCGGGTAAAGAAGCGGATCTCCATCGGCAGATTGCCCGCCCAGATGATGAGCAGCTGAGAGAAGCTGAAATAGGCCCAGAGCAGGACGAAGGTGAGCATCAGCTTGCCGTGGTCGTGCACCTCTTTCGGCTGCAGCAGGGAGCGGGTGGGCTCATAGGGCACGAGGAGGCGCTCGACGATCACCATCATGCACATGGCGGAAAGGCACTGGCCGGCGATGAAGATGAAGCCGAACATGGTCGAGTACCAGTGGGGATCGATGGACATGACCCAGTCGATCACGGCAAAGGAAATCGTGAACGCGTAGAGAATCAGGCCGGGCGCGGCGACCGTCCGGAAGCGCGGGCTCAGATTGGCGAGCGGAGGCCGGTCCTGCTCCGCCGACCAGCGGGTGAGAACCCAGGCGAGCGCCAGCCAGATCGCAAAATAGACGATGGCGCGTCCGATGTATCCGTTCAGGAAGAGGAAATTGGCCGTTCCCCAGGGCCTCAGGTAGTCCTGGCTCATTTGCCGCAGGTGCTCGTCGGGCCCGCTGTAGTGGAGCCAGCCGGGCCATCCTCCGGGGTCCTCATGGTTCCCGCTGTACAGGTGGACCAACCCGGCCGCGGCAATCGGGATGAAGAGCAGGGCCATGAGCGGCAGGACGTTCATCGCGGCCTCGAGCTGGCGGCGAATCACCATGCCCCAGGCGCCGCCGGTGAGGTGCTGGAGCATCAGGAAGGCCATCGAGCCGAGCGAGATGCCCAGCCACAGCATGAATCCGATGAGATAGGCGCGGAAGAACTGCTCCCGGGTCGAGGGGAAAAGGGCCAGAACGAGCGACGCGGCCCCGAAGAGCAGGCCGATGCCGAGCGACCGGCCCAGCATGGTGTGCGTCGCCTCGGGCGCCATCAATTCGCCAGCATGGTTTTCGACCGGGCTCATTTCTCGTCTTCTCCTCGCTCCCTGGATTGCGGCGCCTCAACCGGCAGGGTGGCGCCGGATCCCGGCTCTTCAAACCTGGGCGCCGGGGAGGGCACCGGATGGCCCGCGAGGTCCGCCGCGCTCGCGTTCTGGCTCAACTGCAGCGCCCGGATGTAGGCCACGACCGCCCACCGGTCGCGCGGCTCGATCTGCTGCGCGTAGTCTGGCATGGCGCCGAAGCCGGTGGTCATCACGTAGAAGAAATATCCGAGCGGCGCTTTGCGCAGACGGTCCGTGTGATAGGAGGGCGGCCGCTGAAAGCCGCGCTGGGGAATCATTCCATTGCCGTCGCCCAGCCGGGAATGACAGGGCGCGCAATAGATATCGAAACGCTCGCGCCCGCGGTCGAGCACCTCCCGGGTGACGGGAAACGGCATATAGTCGCCGGGCTTGTCCCCGACCATGCCGGTGTAGAAATAGGAGTCCTCGCGCAGTTGGCCGCGCGCCACCGTCCCCTCAACCGGCGGGCGCGCCGAGCGCAGGTCGGCATAGAAGTCGCTTTGGGCGAGCGGCTTGAAACGCGGCTGGTCATGCATGTCCTGGCGGCACCCGGCCAGCAGGGCAAGCGCGCAGAGTGCGAGGGAAACTCTCGCGGCCGGCCACGGGCGTTCGCGGCGCGGTTTTCTGCAGCGGGCGGCCTGGGATCTGGGATGGCGTGCCATTTAGCTGGGCACCTCCGCCACGGAAACCGGGTTCAGGCCCTCGAGAAACTCCCGCGTCGCCGCCGGGTCGTAATTTCTGTCGGAGGCGAAAACCACCAGGAAGAAGCGGTCTTTCGACGCCGCCTCAAACTGCGGCACGTTGAAGACCGGGTGATAGGGCATGGGCAACCCGTTGAGCGACAGCATGCCGAACACCGCCGACAGGCCGGAAAACAGAATCGTCATTTCAAACGTCACGATGATGAACGAAGGCCAGGAGTGCAGCGGCCGTCCGCCGATATTGACCGGATAGCTGATGGTATTGATCCACCACTGCAGAATGTAGGCCGCGGTCCCGCCGAGCAGTCCTCCCACCAGGCAGACGAGGGCCACGCCGTTGCTGTGAAATCCGACGGCTTCCGACAACTCCTCGACGGGGAAGGGCGCATAAGCGTCCATTCTGCGGTAGCCGGCGGCATAGGTGCGCCGCGCCGCAGTGATGGCGTCGTTCACGTTGTCAAATTCCGCCATCAGGCCGTAGTTGCGGGAATCGTTCACGAGTGCACCTCCGCCTCGTGCTTGACCGTGATCTCGGCCTCGGGAATGAGCGTCTTCAACTCGGAGATCGAAACCGCCGGCAGCAGGCGCAGGAACAGGAACATGCCGGCGGCGAAGAAACCGAGCGTGCCGAGGAGAATCGACCAGTCGTTCCAGGTCGGGTAGTACTGGCCGAACGAGGAGGGAACGAAATCGCGCGTCAGGCTCACGACCACAATGATGAAACGCTCCAGCCACATGCCGATCAACACGTCGAGCGAGACGAGAAAGAGCCAGACCGGGTTGGTGCGGACCCTTCTGAACCAGAGAACTTGCGGCACTACGATGTTGGTGAAAAGCAGCAGGTAATACCAGAACGCGTAGGGCCCGTGCAGCCGGTTCCAGCGCAGGAAGCTTTCGTAGTTATCGCCGCCGAACCAGTTTACGAACGCCTCGATGGCGTAGCCGTAGGCCACGATCCAGCCCGTGGCCAGCATCACCATGGCCGAGTTCTCGATGTGGCGCTCGGTAATGAAGTCCTCGATGTCGTAAAACTTCCGGATGGGAATGGCCAGCACCAGCACCATGGCAAAGCCGGAGTAGATGGCGCCGGCGACGAAATACGGCGGGAAGATGGTGGTGTGCCAGCCGGGCACGATGCCGATTGCGAAATCAAAGCTCACCACGGTATGCACCGACAGCACCAGGGGCGTTGCCAGACCGGCGAGAAGCAGGTAGCAGGTCTCGTACCGGTGCCAGTGGCGGACCGAATTCCGCCAGCCCATCGAGAGCAGGCCGAAGACGAACCGGACGGCTTTGTTCCCGGCCTGATCGCGCAGGCTGGCCATGTCCGGAATCAGGCCCACGTACCAGAACACCAGCGAAATCGTCAGATAGGTCGAGACCGCGAACACGTCCCACACCAGAGGACTGCGGAACTGCGGCCAGTAGCTCATGGTGTTGGTGTAGGGGAACAGCCAGTAGAACAGCCAGGGGCGTCCCAGATGGAGCAGCGGGAACATGCCGGCGCAAGCCACAGCAAACAGCGTCATGGCCTCGGCGAAGCGGTTGATCGAGTTCCGCCAGGTCTGGCGCAGGAGGAGAAGAATGGCCGAAATCAGCGTTCCGGCATGACCGATGCCAATCCACCAGACGAAGTTGACGATGGCAAAGCCCCAGCCGACGGGGATGTTCACGCCCCAGACGCCGACGCCCTTATAAAAGAGCCAGCAGACCGCCAGCAGAAACCACTGCAGGATGAGGAAGCAGAGCGCGAAACCGAACAGCCAGCCGTTGGTAATCGGCCGGCGCAGCACGATGGATGCGATCTTGTCGGTGATCGTGGCAAAGCTCAGCCCGGGCGCAATGACCGGCGCCTTCTGCTCCCCGATTTCAACTTCAGTTGGTTTCGCCATATAAAAACCAGCTCTAAACTTCCAGCTCCCGACTCTTTTCGCCCCCGGTGCGCGCGGCCGGCGCCGTCCTCAAAACCCTCCAGCCCGGGGCCCGGGAGTCCTCTCCGGGGGGAACGCTCAAGCCTTCTCGAGCTCCGGGTTCGGGTTCCTGACTTCCCCGCCGTAGGTCGTCCGCGGCCGCGTGTTCAGGTCCGCGAGCAGACTGTAATTGCGCGGCTTCGCCTTCAATCCGGACACCTCGCTCGCGGGATCGTTGATATTGCCGAACACGATGGCGCCCGCCGGGCACGACTGCTGGCACGCCGTCTGGAGCTCGCCGTCCGGGATGCCCGCCGCGGTGAGCGTCCGTCCAGCGCGGGTCGCCGCGACCTCGGCGTCGATGCGATGGTGCGTAATGCGCTGCACGCAATACGTGCACTTCTCCATGACGCCGCGGCTGCGCACCGTGACATCGGGGTTGCGCTGCATCTTGAACTGCGGCGTGTCCCAGTCCTGGAACAACAGGAAGTTGAACCGCCGCACCTTGTAGGGGCAGTTGTTGGAGCAATAGCGCGTCCCCACGCAGCGGTTGTAAATCATGTCGTTCAGACCTTCGGTCGAATGCGTAGTGGCGCCCACGGGGCAGACCAGCTCGCAGGGCGCGTTCTCGCACTGCATGCAGGGCACGGGCATGAAGTGCATCTTCGGATGGTCGCGGTCTCCCTGATAGTAGGTGTCGACCCGCAGCCAGTGCATGTGCCGGCCGCGGTTGACCTGGTCTTTGCCCACCACCGGGATGTTGTTCTCCGCCTGGCAGGCGACGATGCAGTTGTTGCAGCCGACGCACTTGTTCAGGTCGATGGCCATGCCCCAGACGAACGGCTCGCTCTTGTAGTCGAAGCCGGGATAGAGCGTCTCCTCGGGACCGGGCGCTTCGTCTTCGAATCTCGGCTCTTTCAGGAAGTCATCGAGGTCTTTCACCCGCACCGCCGGCCGGTGCTGATCGCCGACATCCATCGTCTGATAGCCCTGGGTGCTCGCCAGCCTGTAGGTTGCCGGGAGCTTGGTGAGCGAAGCGACCGAGTTCGAAAAATATGGCGCGTCGCTCGTACGCAGCCGGTAGGTATTGAATCCCTGCTGATTGCCGACGCGCCCCGCCCTCACGCGTCCATAGCCGAGCGAGACCGTGACCGACTGGTCGGGGTGCCCGGCCTGGATCCACACCGGCAGATCCATACGGCCGCCGTTCTGGAGTTCAACCCGGACCATGTCCATCGACTGGACGCCCATACGCCCGGCCATCGCCGGCGACATCAGCAAGGGATTGTCCCAGGTGAGCTTCGACATCGGCTTGGGCAGCTCCTGCAGCCAGCTGTTGTTGGCGAAGCGGCCGTCGTAGACGGAGGGATCGAAGCGGAAGTTGATTTCGATCGTCCCGGCCGAGGCCGGAGGGGCCGAAGGCGGGAAGTTTGCGTTTTTTAACACAACCTGCTTGGGCGCGAGAGCGGTGCCCTCGATCCATCCCTGCTCGAGCGACTTGCGCCACCACAGGTCGAAGCCGGCCGGATGCTTCGACTTCCAATAATTCGTCACCAGCCCGTGGCCGGTGGGTTCGTTCTCTCCTGCCAGAAAGCCGACCAGCTCAATCGCGCTGCGGCCCGGATAGAGAGGAGCGATCAGGGGCTGCACAATGCTTGCGGTTCCGTCGTAGGCCCGGGTATCGCCCCAGGCCTCGAGATAGTGGTTCTCCGGGATGTGCCAGTGGCACAGCTGGCTGGTTTCGTCGTAGTGCGAAGCGAGATGAATGCGGACGGGGGTCGCGCTCGCTTGGAGCGCGTCGGAGAAGGCGATATCGGCCGGCGCATCGTAGGCGGGATTGGCGCCCAGAATGATGAGCATCTCGACCTTGCCCGCGCGGAGGTCGCCGACGAGATCACGAAGCGAGTCCTGATGGCTGCCGGTGAACGCCTGGACGGGCTCGGAATAGAAAACCGTCCTGCCCACGTTTGCCAGGCGCTGGTTGATGGCGTGGCAGAGCGCGTGCACCACCGGCGGCTGGTGCTCGCCGGCAAGGACCACGCTTGCGCCCGGATGGCGGGCGAGTTCGTCCCGCAGGGCATCGAGCAGCTTCGCTTGCTCCTCATTGAATCCGGCCGGGCGGTCCGGGCCCCCTCCCGCGGCCAGGAACCGGGCCACCGCCTCAATGGTCTCCGCCTTCACCCCCAGCCGGTGGTCGGCCTTGGCTCCGGTCGAGGTGGGATTGCTCTCGATCGCGTAGAACCGGCTCATGCTGCCGGCGTCGGGCGCGCGGCGCGCGGCGAAATCGCGGGCATAGCGCGTCATCCCGGGATAGCCCGCGTAGAGGAAGTCGGCGTCGAGCGAGACCACAACGTCGGCGCGATCGAGCCGGTAGGTGGTCTCAACCGGCTGGCCAAAGGCCATGCGGGCCCCTTCATAGGCGTTGTCGCGGCTGACCGGCTCCCAGAAGTGCCACTTCGACTCGGGAAAGCGTTTGGCGACCGCCTGCATCTGATCGGCGAGCGTAGGCGATGAAAACGAACCCGAGAGAAACCGCATCCCCGCGCCGCGCTTGTCCAGTTGCGCATTGAGCGGACCTTGGAGCGCGGAGGCGAAGTCCGACCAGTTCACGATGTTTCCGAGATAGGAAATGTTCTGCGCCCGGTCGGGATCGTACAGATTCAAGATGGAAGCCTGCGCGTACACGTCGGTGCCGCCCAGGCTCGCCGGGTGGCGGTCGTTGCCTTCGACCTTGATGGGGCGGAATTCGCGGCTGGTGACAAGCAGGGGCGTCCCGTATCCGGCGAGCGTGAAGGCGGTCGAATAGAACATCGGCCGTCCGAGGACGAGACCTTCCGGCTGCCTGACGTAAGGAACGATGGGTTCAAACGGCTGCTTGGTGCAAGCGGTCATCCCGGCAAGCGCCAGCGAGGACCCCATCAGCTTGAGGAAACCGCGGCGCGAGACCGCGTCCACCCACTCGGAGGCGCCCTTCGGGAATTCGCGATGCAGCATCTCGCGGAACTCGGGCTTGGCCGCCAGTTCTTCGAGCGAGCGCCAGAATTCCGGCGCATTCTTCTGCTCAAACTGCGCGCCCGCCTCGACCAGATCGAGTTTGTCCTTCTTGCCCGGACAAACGGCTTCGCGGTGCGATTTGTTCTTTTCTACGCTCATCGAATCTGTGCCGTCCGTTCCGGCGACGCCGCGGGTTCGAGGACTCCTCTCTGACGCAGGGTGGCTTTCAGGCCTTCGCGCTTCACCGATGACACGTCGAGCAACTCGTAATATCCATCGTGCTTCGCAGGTTGTATTTCTCGGACAGGTGCTTGCCGAGCGAGACCTGATCGGTAAAGCTTTCGCCGTCGACAACCACCGGGGCGTCCGGGGTGGGCGGCTGATAACGCATGTTGAACACCTGCTCGCGCGGACGCAGCACTTTTTCCGGCCCGCGGTGGCAGCCGATGCACCACTCCATCTGCAGAGACTGGGCATTCGACATGAGCGGCATCCGGTCCACGGCGCCGTGACAGGTGTTGCAGCCCACTCCCTTATTGACGTGAATGCTGTGATCGAAATACACGAAGTCCGGCAGGTCGTTCACCCGGTTCCAGACGAGCGACCGTCCGGTGCGAAAACTGTCCCGCACCGGTTCGAGCATGGGCGCCGCCGTCCACATCTCCGAGTGGCAGTTGATGCAGGTGCGGGTCGGGGGAATGCCGGCGAAATCGGAATTTTCCACCGAGGTATGGCAGTAGCGGCAGTCGATGCCCAACCCGCCCACGTGGTGCTCGTGACTGAAGGGGACCGGTTGCGGCCGCGCCACCCCGGCATAGGTCACATAGGGCGAGCGCTGAAAATTGACGCTTGCCCAGAGCCCTGCGGCGAGCGCGAGGATGCCCGCATAGATCGAGGTCCGGGAGATTACGTTAGCGGCGCGGTGAAAAATCTGCATCGATCAGAATTTTCTCGACTATCTCGTTCTCGTTGCGACCCGAGTCTGCTAGAGAAATCTGCAGGTGCTTTGGAAACTGAAAATTATAGCAGCTCGAAAGAGTTGTGAAATGAGGATTGCGGTCCGGCCGACAAAAAATTTTTGAATGGGTTTTTTCTTGGGCGCTCGCGCGCCGTCGATGAGGCTCGACCGCGCCCTGATGGACGCCGCAAACGGGCGCAAGGCCCAGGGCGCGGGGCGCGTCTATCGCAGATTCATCACCAGCAGCTTGGGCTCGGTCATGTCTTCGATCGCATAGCGCAGCCCTTCGCGGCCGAGCCCGGAGTCTTTCACTCCGCCATAGGGCATGTGATCGATGCGGAAACTCGGGACATCGCCGGCGATCACGCCTCCCACCTCGAGCTCTTCGTACGCCTCGAAGATGCGGTGGGCGTCGCGAGTGAACACTCCGGCCTGTAAGCCGTAGGAGGATTCGTTGATACGCCGCAAGGCGAGCGAGAAGTCGTCGTAGGGCTCCACCGTCACCACGGGAGCAAAGATCTCCTGGCAGTTCACCTTCATGTCCGGACGGGTTCCCGTCAATACCGTCGGCTCCATCATGGAGCCATGGCGTTTGCCGCCGCATAACAGCGTGGCTCCGCCTTCAATGGCTTCCTCCACCCACTCCAGGGCGCGCCGGGCGTCGGATTCGCGGATCAGGGGGCCGACATCGGTCGCCTCATCGAGCGGGTCGCCAACCTGCAATTTGCCTGCCTCGGCAAGCAGCCGGTCGGTAAAGTTCCGGAACGCCGGACGTTCCACCAGAATTCTTTGCACGGAGATGCAGGTCTGCCCGGCATAGGTGAACCCCCCGATGGCCGAACGGTCGGCGGCCCATGCGAGGTCGGCATCGCCGTGGACGATGACGCCGGCATTGCCGCCGAGCTCGAGCACGACCTTCTTCTTGCCGGCGCGGCCTTTGAGCTCCCACCCGACCCGGGCGCTGCCGGTAAAACTGAGCAGCCGGATGCGGTCATCGGTCACGAGCAGGCCGGCCTCTTCATTCGAAAGCGAGAGCACGTTGAAGGCGCCGTCGGGAAGGCCGGCTTGCTCGACGGTTTCGGCCAGCAGCAACGAGGTGAGCGGAGTCTCGGGCGCAGGCTTCAGGATGATGGGGCAGCCGCTTGCAATCGCCGGCGCCACTTTGTGGGCCGCCAGGTTGAGAGGAAAATTAAAAGGGGTGATCCCCGCCACCGGTCCGATGGGAAACCGCCGCACGATGCCCCAGCGTCCGGAGCTGAATTGCTGCCAGTCGAGCGAGAGATATTCCCCGGGAATGCGCGTGGTCTCTTCCGCCGCCACCGTGAAGGTGAAAACCGCGCGTTCGACCTCGGTGCGCGCGGCCTTGAGCGGCTTGCCCGCCTCCTGAGCGATGGTGTGGGCAAATTCCTCTTTGCGGGCGCCGATCTGCTGCGCAATCGAACGCAGCACGCGCTGCCGCTCGAATGCGGGAAGCCGGCGCGTGCTCGCCGATGCCCGCACCGCGGCCTCGATCGCCCGTTCGGCATGTTCCCGGGTCCCTTCGAGAACTTCCGCCAGCGGACGGCCGTCATAGGGCGCGCGGATTTCGACCGGCGTCCCCTCCTCCACCCATTTTCCCGCCAGGTAAAAACCGCGCGTGCGAACCGGAGCTGAGCTCGTCTCGGCCATCTCGAGCCTCCGAAACCGATTATAGGCAGGTTGGCACGCGTTTCAAGTTCCCTCGGGAATCGCCGCCGGTGAAGTTCCGGCTCCCGGTCGAATCCCAGATGGCACCGCCCGGCAATCTTCGAGGGCCGGCAGGCTGCCTTGAACGGTAGAATGGTTCCGAATGCGCCCTGGCGCGAGAAATCTTCGATCGCTCGCCGAAGCCTCCGGGCAGGTCCGCAGACGCGAGCTGTCGCCTCTCGATCTGGTTCAGGAATGCCTCGAGGCCATCGAAGAGTCGAATCCCCGGCTGAATGCCTTCATCACCGTCACCGGGGACGCCGCCATCGCCGATGCCCGCAAAGCCGAGCAGGAAATCTCGGGCGGCCACTGGCGAGGGCCCCTGCATGGAATTCCGTTTGGCCTGAAAGATGTGATCGACACCGCAGGCGTTCGCACCACCGCGGCGAGCGCCGTATTCCGCGACCGCGTTCCCGCCAAAGATGCAGAGCTCGTAGTGCGGCTGAAAGCCGCCGGCGCCGTTCTCCTCGGCAAGCAGAACCTGCATGAATTTGCCTACGGGGGCAGTTCTCTGATCAGCCACTTCGGCCCCATGCGCAATCCGGTCCAACCCGAATTCATCACCGGCGGCTCATCCGGGGGTTCGGCGGCCGCTGTTGCCGCCGGCATGTGTTACGCCTCGATCGGCACCGATACCGCCGGATCGATCCGCGAACCCGCGGCCCTGTGCGGCGTGGTAGGACTCAAGCCGGCTTACGGCGCGGTGAGCACCGAGGGAATCATTCCTCTTTCGGTTTCGTTCGATCATGCGGGTCCGATCACCCGGACGGTCGAAGACGCGGCGATGGTTCTCGACGTCCTCACCGATCGACACCGGCCGAGCAATCTCCATGCCGGAATTGACGACCTCGTCCTGGGCGTTCCCCGCAAGGTTTTCTTTGAGGGCCTGGATTCCGAGATTTCCGCCGCGGTCGAGGATGCCATCGGCCAGCTGGCGAAGGTGGCAAAAGGCGTCCGCGAGGTCGATTTTCCCGTAGACGAAGACCGCACGGTGTTTCGCTTCGAAACGCGTGCCTACCACGGCGACAAAGTCGAGCGATGCCCGGAACTCTACGATCCGGAAACCCTGCGGCGGCTCAAAAGCGGAGATCCGGTGAGCCCGGCGGAGTACCGTCAGGCGCTGGCCCGCCTTGAAAAAGTGCGCCGCGCGAGCGGAGAGATATTCCGCGACGTAGATGTTGTTCTGACTCCCACCACGCCCGTTCCCGCGCCCCGCATCGCGGACCTCCTCCAGGATATTTCGCGGCTTCGTCCCGCCGAACTCGTGCTGTTGCGCAACACCAGACCCGCAAATGTCGCGGGGCTCGCGGCCATTTCCCTGCCCTGCGGACGGACCGCGCAGGGATTGCCCATAGGTCTTCAGATCATCGGCCCGCCCGGGGGACAGGGGCAGGGGGAAGAGAAGGTCTTGCGGGTGGCGGCGATGTATGAACGGCTGGGCGGATCGGCCCCCGTGAAACCCTAGTCGACCGAGTGCACATCCTCGGGCAGCATCATCACAAAGGTGCACTCCTTCGAAGCTTCGGAGCAGGAAACCGTGCCGCGGCGCAGAATCTTCGTGGGCACATCGTCGGGAAACGGGAAGTCCATCCTCGCCCCGTCGAGGCTCTCCTTGAGCGGCGCGAGCTTCTCCTGGCCGCTGATGAATTTTGCCGCGTCCACTTTCGCCCTCCCGGCGCTCGAGGTGAGGAGGACGAAAAACTCCGCGGTCCCGCCGGCCGGCGCAATCCTGCCCAGATGGAGGGTGCGCAGCGCCTCGAGGTCTGTGCGGTGCCGTTCGACCATCGCGGGCACGGGTTCGCCGCCGCCGACAAGCGCCGCCAGGCGCGCGCGGGTTTCAAGCGCCGGGCGCAACCCGGACAACGATTCTGCGTAGACGCGAATCGCATCCTCTCGTCGTCCGCGCTTTTCGTAGATCTGCGCCAGATGGTCGCCCACTTCGCCGTGTTCGCCGAGAACCCAGGCGGCATGGACATACTTTTCCGCCTTGTCGAAGTCGCCGCGCGCAAAGTAGACCCAGCCGAGCGTGTCCCAGTCGGCGTCGAGGGCGGAGACCATGCCGAGGTCCCGGTCCGAAACTTGATCGAGCGAGAGATTACGCAGCGAATTGGCTACCGCCGTCACCGCCGACTCGGCGTATTGCTGCGCCCGGTCGAGGTGGGCCTTCTTCAAAGAAAGCTGATAGGCGATGTTGTTCCACACCTCGGGGGTGGCGGATATTTCCGTGGCCCGGTCGAATGCCTTGAGCGCCTTGTCGTCCTCGCCGAGGTTGAGATAGGCATCTCCCAGGCTGATCTCAAGCCTGGCATCATCGGATTTGAGCGAGACCGCCTTTTCAAGCTCGGGTCGGGCCTTGTCATACTGGTGGGCCTCGGCGTACATGCCGCCGAGCGAGGCGTGCGCGTACTCGCTGAGCGGGTTGATCTCGAGCGCATGGTTGAAGGCCGCGGCCGCATCGTCGTATTTGCGGGCCATGGTATAGCCCCACCCGAGCGCGTTGTAGGCGTACTCGTCATAGGGACTCAATTCCACCTGTTTCCTGAAAGCGGCGATGGCTTCATCGTTCCGCCGCTCGGCGAGGTAGGCGCGTCCGAGGTCCATCCACGCGGTCTTGTGCTTGGGATCCTCGGAGACGACCCGCTTGAAAAAATCAATTGCGGTCTGGTAATTTCCGCGATCGAACGAGGCCTTGGCGGCGTCGTAGAGGTCATCCCCTTTTAAATCCGAACCGGACGCCGGCGCCCCGGCGGCGCTCGTGTCAATCGAGAGATGCTGGGTTGCGTCGGCCACTACCGCCCGGCGGAAGGCCAGGTAGTCGCTCGCCCGCGCGGGCGGCAGCTCGTCGATGGCGGTCTTGAGCGTGCGTTCGGCGGTGAAGACGTTTCCCTCCACCCGGTAAACGGCGTCGTATTGCCCGTAGTCCTTCTTCATGGAAAATGGCAGCGGGGCGTTCTCGGTGTAGTTGGCGGGAAACTTCAGGCGCAGGCGGTAGGTATACTCAAGCGGCGAGCCCAGCTTGATGGGATCGGTGCCCGCGTCGTCGGCATCGGCCATGACGATCTCGGAAAGCGGCAGCAGCAGGTCGGACTTCTTCTTCGACCAGTCAAGAAAGTTTGCCGCCTCGATCTGGTAATCGATCTTGAAGCTCGTGTGGGTCTCGGCGGGATCGGTCACCGTCAGATCGGAGACGTCCCCGGAAAGCCCGCTGTAGATGTTCATCTGCTTCACCCACTCGGTCCACTTGTTGCGAGGCACGCGGCGAAACAAGATGCGCATGTAGAGCTCGGTGTCTCCGCGAAGTTCGTATTGAACGTGCGCTCGGAGCTTGCCGAATTCGTTCACCGTGCCGTCGATTGCGGAAAACTGCCGGTTTCGGAACGGCGGATCGGCGGGTGTTTTCTCAAGACGCGGCGTGCCGTCGGGAGGAATCACGAGCGCCTGCTTGTCGCGCAAGACTCCCGCAAGCAGCCGGAAGGGCGCAACTTCGGTGGTGCTGTCCATCCACACTTCTTCCTTTGGGAGCGGCACCATGGTGAAAACATGGTCGAACTGCGAAGGCGAGGGGATGTCGGGATCGATCTTGCGCCCCGAATGGATGAGCACCGAGGAGGCGTGATAGCCGGAAGCCTCAAGCAGCGAAGCTAAGAGCGTGTGCTTATCTTTGCAGTCGCCATAGGCATTGTGAAGCACCTCGGCGGCCGCGTGCGGCTGAAAGCGTCCCACCCCGAAGGAGAGGCTGATGTAGCGGAAATTCGGGCCGACGTAATCATAGAGCGCCTCAATCTTCTCGAGATCCGTCGTTTTGCCGCGGGTCAGTTCGGCGGCTTTGGCGCGAATCTCATCGTTGGGGCGGCGCCGGTCTTTTTCGAGCGCAGCGTACCATCGCCCCATCTCCTCCCAGCTCGAGAAGGTGGTCATCTCGACGGCCGGCGCTTCCGGCTCCTTCGGGGTTTTCTCCTTCTCTTTGTTTTTGTCTTTCTTGTTCTCCCCTTCTTCTTTGTCAACGTGCGAGCTGGTCCAGGTATAGACGCGGCGACCGTTCGAGCCGGTGATTTTCGGGTCCTTGCCGGGTTTGGACTTCAGCTTGATCGCCCGGCCTTCGGGAACGTCGACGACCAGCTGCTCGTCGAGGACCGTCCCCGAATTCCGAAAGTCGTGTTCCATCCAGAACTGGCCGGGAGCAAGCGGCGTGTGGGTGACGGTCACGAAGCGATATTCCAGCTCTTCCCCCGGACGCAGGCCGGGAACCGTGATGTGCTTCTGCCGGTAGTCGGTGTAAACCGGGGCCTCCCGTTCGAGTGGAATGCTCAGGTCCTGCACCGAGTCGGCGGGCGCCGTGACGGTTTGGCCGTCAAGCTTCAGTACGCGGACGAAAGGGATCTCTACGCGCTCGTTCGCCGAGTTGTAGCCGACGAGGAGCTGTCCCCAGTCTTCAACTCCCGCTGCGCTCTGCACTTTGATCCGGGCATAGACTTCGCGCCGACCCGTGCCGTCCTTTTCGAAGCGATACGAGGTAGAGAGCTTCTCGACCACGTAGGCTTCCTGCGAGTGGTCGAGCGGGGCCGCCGCGCCGGGGGCCTGGGGAGCGGCGGGTGGAGGAACGGGCGCCGGCATTTGCGCGAAAGCGGCGGAAACAAGGAGCAGGGCAACAAAGGCGAAGCGGTCCGGCCACATAGGTCTTGGGCTGTTTGTATCTGATTCGCGCCCGTGAAGCAAGCGACACCCGGAAGTTGACGACCCGAAGTTCCCGCCCTCCGGGGTTCGCAAGGATCGAAGACCCTTCTGCTACCGGGCGGTTGTCGCCTCGATGAACTTCGCCTGATCGCTCTTCATCTTCTTGAGTTGGTCGATGGCGAGATACACCATGTGGCCGGCATCGTAGGTCGCGTAGGAGATCTGCGAACGGTTTTTGGGCGGCAGGTGAAGCTGATCGACCGAGTAGCTGGCGGCAAAATACGGGGTCGCAAGGTCGTAATAGCCCTGCATGACGAGGACCCTCAAGAACGAATTCCGCACCAGCGCCCCGCGCAATGCGCTGGCGGTATCGGGAAAGCCTTCAATGGCCGATCCCCAATCCCATTGCTGAAAACCGGCCTCGCGCGCGAAGACATAATAGGGCATGTCGGTTCTGTAACCGAGCTGGTTTCGAATGTAGTCATTGAATGCGGAGGTGAACGGCGGCAGGACATTGGCCTCGGTGGGATCGTAGAAACCCTCATCACCCCCTGAAAGACCCATCGATCCGCTCGGATCAGGCCCCGTAAAACGGCCATCGAGGCGCCCGACGCGCAGCTTCTGGTCGATGAGGAGATAGCGGGTAAACGTGTTGACGGTAATGCGCAGGTTGGCCTGATCGATGACCTCTTGGCTCAACCCGGTGTAGCGCGACAGCTGCGCGACGATTTTCTCGCGCTGGGCGGCCGGCAGCGCATCGCCCTCGAAAAGCGCCTGCGCATACTCGCCCGTGGCCCACTGTTCGGCCTGCCGCCGCGCCCCGGCCAGGTCCTGCTCGAGGTCCGGCGGAAGCTTGTGATGGTAGCCGGCGATCATGGTGTAGGTAGGAAC
>Ga0123356_10001495_pt1 | contig 25739 bp, 25 predicted proteins | sample TergutEmb28metaG_2_FD_92546 | JGI IMG/M metagenome (GOLD analysis project Ga0123356, IMG submission 92546) | Embiratermes neotenicus P3 segment gut microbial communities from Petit-Saut dam, French Guiana - Emb289 P3 | ecosystem: Host-associated > Arthropoda: Insects > Digestive system > Gut ...
ACTCATCAAAGAAAACGGCCTTGTTAACATCAATGCAATGGTAGAACAGATTATCGCCCGCACCAATAGAATGGAAAACATATTCGTACAGAACAACATCAACCAATATTACATTGATTACATCAAGACTATGCCACCAGAATATCTAGCCGCGCTTTTCTTTGATTACGAGCTTGATGTCAGCAACAATATTTATACAGACTTCAGTGTATACCTGAATAGTAGCCAGCAGGGCATTTCATTAAGCGGCATCAGGGCTATATACAGTGCCGTTATGGAGAGAATAGAAGGGTTTGAGGATTATGCCGCAATGGTTGGCTCGGTGGCGCAGTCCTTCAAGCAAGCACCGTCAGCTGAGAGCTATATTTTATCGCAGTATGACCTTGTATATGGGAAGGTAGCCAAAGAAAAAAATGAGGTCATGATTGTACTTGGCAAGGATCGCACACTGGCGGATCTTTTATTGGCACAGCTTGGATACTATTCCCAGGAAGAGTTCATAAACATTGCCAATAAAGCGATTGATAACCCATATGACCAGTCCATGTACAAGGATAAAATCGAATACGACAAACTCCTCGAAAAGACCTTTACATGGTATCCCAACGACAGTGTGTTTACCAAAACAGACTTTATCAGTAACCCATATATTTACGATCCCTATTATTCAGGCAATGATGGTTTAGAGCTTACAATAGTCGGGATCCTAGAGCCCAAAGACGGGCTATCGTATGGCATGTTGTCAAATGGTTTTTATTACACGACAGCTTTTGCTGAATATGTCATTGAGCAGAATCAAAGCTCAGAACTGGCCAGAGAGCTAAATAATACGGAAAAGAAGTCATTTACAAGTATGGCTATTTCTTTTCCAGAGGATTATCAGTTCCCCGGGTCCCCAGCAATGGTTATGTACTCAGGCATCACCTTTGATTTCACATACACCTTTAATGGGGAAATAAATGACGCCAAGGGATTAGTCGGCAGCAGGGATCAGATGTCGGCTTTGATGGGTATGTTTGGTGGTGGCGGAGGAAATGACAATGAGCCCAAGGTTTTATCCAACACGGCATTCAGTTTGCAGCAATTAGGCGGAAGCCAGTTGCCAACTCACATAGCCATTTACCCACTAGATTTCGACCAAAAAGAGTTTGTACTGGCCTATCTTGATGAATGGAATGGTGATGGGGATATCGTTGTTAACGGCACCCTACTTACCGCTGAGGAGCGGGAGAGCATAACATACACCGATGCCCTTTCGCTTATCATCAACATGATGAAAAGCCTGCTCCAGATTATTACCATTGCCTTGATAGGGTTTACGTCATTGTCTTTGGTTGTTTCGTGTGTAATGATTGCCATAATAACCTATGTTTCGGTTGTAGAGAGAATCAAGGAAATAGGTGTTATCAGAAGCCTTGGCGGCTGTAAGAGGGATGTTTCAAACCTGTTTGTCGCTGAAACATTCATAATAGGGTTGGTTTCAGGCTTAATCGGCATTGCAATTACATATTTGCTGTCAGGAGCTGTCAATGTAATTGTTGCGCGAGCCGACGTTGCAGCGATTGCCGTCTTCCCAGTGCATTACGCAGTAATCATGGTATGCGCAAGCGTAGGCTTGATGCTGGTTTCCGGCGTAGCTCCCTCACTTTCCGCAGCCAGAAAAGATCCGGTTGTGGCACTGAGGACTGAGTAGTTATTGAGCAGACCGGTGCAATGGGGGCATGTCAATGATATCGAACAAAAAAGGTATTACTGACAGCCATTGCCTTAACACTTTCTGTATTATCTTGTGTTCTGCGTAGCGTCTCTTGGAACTAATACGGGAGACGCTACGCAGAACACAGATTTCCCAACCAGCAACACTATGCCAAGCGAACCAATTCCGGTTGACCCGCTGGCTGACTTCTATATTACTTACGAAACTACCTGGCTTTCATCTGACTACGGAACCTTGTTGGATACAAAAAGAAACATTATAGGCAAACCCTTGGGCAAAGACTTTGCTTATGCTGATTACTGCCTGCCGGTCGCAAATTTGCAGACTTTATACGATGCTGTCGTTGAGTACGATATAAAATCATACAGCAGCCCAGATTTAATAACTATTGAAGATACTACCGTAAGTCCGCAGATTTATTTCAGGATAACTATTGGCTTAAACGGCGAGGTTACTCAATGCACTTTGACAGCTCGGTAGCAGTAAGGCCGCAAGAGGTGCATCAGAATCTACTAGCGCTAAAAGGGATTATTGAACAATACTACTATGCCAGTGATGTATATAAGTCTTTCCCACCAGCCTCAGCCACACCCTCTTGACGGATGCGAAGGCAAAGCCGCAGTTTACGCCATATTTCGCACAAAAGACAGCAACTGAGGGGTTTTCTCTGTGCATGTTTTACCTTGGAACCAGCTTCAGGTTGATAGTTATCGCCAGAGGCATTATCATGTATAATAATTTTTGAATAATCCATTCCTTAAGAGGCACAAAAGAATGAATAAGATAATTAAAATCATCATGGTATCAACCGCAGCCCTCCTGCTTATCTCCTCCTGCGGTTGCACCAAAGGAAACTCCATGCGCTGGACTGCCCCACCGGAAATGCAATTAGACTTGACCAAAAAGTACACGGCCGTGTTTGACACCACATTTGGTAGCTTTGAGATCGAGTTGTTCGCCACGACAGCACCCATCACTGTAAACAATTTTGTATTCCTTGCCCGCCAAGGCTTCTACAACAACACCGTCTTTCATCGTATAAGTAAGGAATTTGTCATTCAGGGCGGCGATCCCGGCACTGGTATCCTTGGCACCGGTGGTCCCGGCTATACAATTGAGGATGAGTTGCAGGTTATGCGCCCATACGATCCGGGTATTGTTGCCATGGCTAATCACAATGAACCCAACACCGGTGGTAGCCAGTTCTTCGTTTGCACTGGTTATCGGGCATCAGGGCTTGATAGCACCCCTACCTACACCCAATTCGGGCGCATTAGCTCAGGTATGGATATCGTCCTCAAGATAGCCGCCGCCCCAGTTGTTCTTGACTCACAGGGAGAAATGAGTCGCCCCCTCAACCCTCCCAAAATTAACAAAGTAACTATTATCGAGTCATAACCAACCTGAGTTGTTTTTTCGTTGCTTCTTCATCGCCGAAGGCAGAAACCGCTTTCGGTGATGTTTTGTTTCATGAATAGTTTTCGCGCACTCAATAGCCTGATTGTCCCCACTCCTTCGTTTCCAGTTTTCGCATTATTGACACAGCCGTCGTTTTGTGTAAAACTGATATTGTAAAATAGAAATGCATTACCAGAAATAACATTCCTATTTCAAAGCTAAAGTTATGGCAGAATGGTCTTTCATCACTAACCATGGCTTGGTACTAGCCGCCATCGCCCGGCATCCGCGTTCTACGGCACGGGAGCTTGGTGATGATGTTGGTATTACAGAGCGCACCGCCCATAAGATTATTATTGATCTTGAAGATGCCGGATATATAACCAAGACTAAGACCGGCCGTAAAAACAAGTACACCATCCACCCCGACATGCCCTTGGCTGAAGAGGCCACTGATGCCGCCGTGGGCGAACTCTTGGTAATGCTAGGCTGGAAGCGTCGGCGTCGGCGTGAGCCCGCCGCAACTGCCTAAGAGCACCCTCACCCGGGTTTTCTCTGGGCATCAGTCGTCGACGTAAGCTTGCTACCTAATGCCGCACTATCCCACAACAACGTCAGACGAAAAGGGTTCGACTTCAGTTTACCCCAAGTGTTATTATGATGATGTTGTGATTATTCTATGATAGATAAGATAGAATTCATTCCGGACGGCACAATTACCACGCCGCAAGGCTTTACAGCCGGGGCAGCTTACGGCGGTATTAACGAGCACGCCCGCTTCCAATTGGATGTGGGTATTCTTTTAAGCCAAACCCCCTGCGCTGCCGCCGGGGTTTTCACCAAAAACCAGATAAAATCAGCCCCGGTAATACTATGCCAAGAGCGCCTGCAGACCTCGGCTATCCGCGCCCTTATCGCTAACAGCGGGTGTGCCAATGCCGGCACTGGAGACCTTGGTATGGCCGATGCCATAATTATGGCAGAGGTAGCCGCAAACAAAACTGGTGTCCTAGAAACAGAAGTTCTCGTTGCCAGCACCGGGGTTATCGGTCGCCGCCTGCCCACCCATCTTATCCGCCAGGCAGCAAATGAGATGGGACTCAGCCCTCAGGGCGGACATCTTTTAGCACGCGCCATAATGACCACTGACACCGCACCCAAAGAGGTTGCCTGCCGCGCAGGCGACTTTTGTGTGGGGGCCGTTGCCAAGGGGGCCGGGATGATCCATCCTAATATGGCCACTATGCTTTGTTTTATTACCACCGATGCTGTCGCCCCAGCCGACTTTCTCGCCCGGGCCCTGCAAAATGCTGTCGATAAGTCGTTTAACATGATTTCTATTGACGGTGATACCAGCCCCAACGATACCGTCCTCCTCTTGGCAAACGGGGTATCGGGGTGTGATATTGTCGCCTGCGAGGAAACGGCCGTTTTATTCCAAGAGGCACTAGATGCCGTCTGCATCCATTTGGCCAAGGCTATCGCCCGCGATGGCGAGGGCGCCACCAAGCTTATTGAGATAATGGTTAAGGGGGCCGCAACACTCCCCGAAGCACGCGATGCTGCCCGCACTATTGCCAGTTCCAACCTTGTAAAGACAGCCGTACACGGTGCCGACCCAAATTGGGGACGTATAATTGCCGCCGCCGGACGGAGCCAGGCAAAGGTTGTGGAGGACAAGATTGCCCTAACCATGTGTGGGGTACCCGTCATGCAAGGTGGAGTCCCTTTGAGCTTTGATGCCGCAAATCTTTCCAGCCTCCTGCGTCAAAAAGAGGCCGTTATTGAGCTTGACCTGAACCTTGGCGAGGCCACGGCCACGGCTTGGGGTTGCGATCTCTCGGCAGAATATGTGGCCATTAATGCCGACTATACGACCTGATGCTATGAACAGTACGTCTAAACCCATCGTGGTTAAACTTGGTGGCAGCATCTTTGATGCCCACGATGCCACCCTCGTTGACTTGGTGCAATTACAAAGCGACGGTTATCAGATTATCGTTGTCCATGGCGGGGCTAAATTGGTCACCGCCTGGTGTTCTGCCCTTGGCATTGAAAGTCAATTCCATCAAGGCGAGCGCATTACCGACCGACGCTCACTCGACGTCGTTGCAGCCGTACTCGCCGGACTGGCCAACAAGGAAACGGTGGCAGCCATAACCCGTGCCGGTGGTCGGGCACTTGGTCTTTCTGGTGTTGATGGGGCCTTACTACAATCCCACATAAGGGACGCCGCCCTGGGTTTTATCGGCGAGGTTACAGGGGTTGACCCAAGACCACTCACCGCCATCTTGGCTGCTGGCTATATGCCCATTGTTTCCCCGGTTAGCTATCACAATACCACTGAGGAAGGGGCCTCGCTCCTCCTTAATGTTAACGGTGATACCGCAGCCGCAGAAATCGCCTGCGCCCTAGGCGCCGCTAGGCTAATCTACCTTACCGATGTGGCCGGAATACGCGATGCCGAAGGCGCTATTATTCCCCAGCTTGATCTCGCCGAGGCCCAGGGGCTTCTGGCGACCGGGGTTGCAACGGGCGGTATGGTTCCCAAGATCAAATCATGCCTGGCCGCCGTAAAAGCGGGGGTGATTTGCCACATCGTTGATGGACGCCGTCCCCGAGCCCTCGTCGAAGCCGTCGCTGAAATTGCAACGGGCACAACTATCCGCCACAGGGAATAACCCAGACGAAATTACAACTCCTTATTTTGAAACACAGAGAGGGCAACAATGGACTGGATCGAGCTTGAGAAAAAGTATTATATGCCACTTTTTGACCGCCTCCCGGTAACATTGGTTCGAGGACAGGGTGTTAACGTTTGGGACGACCAAGGCCGCCAGTATTTGGATTTCACGTCCGGCATTGCCGTCCTGAGCCTGGGACACTGTCACCCAGTGCTAATTCAGGCTATTACGAGCCAGGCTGAGACCCTTATCCATACCTCAAACAATTTCTATACAACCCCCCAACTCAAACTAGCCGAACTTCTGGTTAAACACAGTGCCTTTCAAAAGGTGTTTTTCTGTAATAGTGGGGCCGAGGCCGCCGAGGCCGCCGTCAAACTCGCCCGCCGCTACGGTCATTTGCACCTTGGCGAGGCCTATGAAGTTATTACTGCCCGCGGCTCTTTCCACGGTCGCACCTTGGCTATGGTCGCCGCCTCGGGCCAGGAAAAGTTTCAAAAGCCTTACGCCCCAATACCAGCTGGTTTCATCAACGTTGACTACGACGATATTGAAGCTATTAAGGCTGCCACAACACCCCTTACCTGCGCCGTCATGTTAGAGGCCGTGCAGGGCGAGGGCGGGGTCAACGTTCCTCACCCAGACTACCTGCAAAAAGTGCGGGAATGGTGCGACGAAAAAGGGCTGCTTTTCATCCTAGATGAGATCCAGACCGGTATCGCCCGCACCGGTTCCCTTTTCGCCTACGAAAACACCGCCGTAATACCAGATATCATAGCCCTTGCCAAAGGCTTGGCATCGGGCGTACCCATTGGGGCCATCTTGGCCACTGAAAAGGCCTCCGTTTTTGCCTTAAGCGAACACGGCTCGACCTTCGGCGGCAATCCCCTGGCCTGCGCCGCAGGTTATGCTGTACTGGACTACATTATCACCAATGACCTGACTCGACACGCACGTGAGATGGGGAAACTGCTTCGCGCCGACCTTGAGGCTCTGCAAAAGGAGTACAGTTTTATTACCCAGGTGCGCGGGTGCGGACTCTTACTCGCCGTCGAGTTCAACCGCGAGTGCGCCCGCCAAGTCCTCGACGCCTGTTTGGAGAGGGGTCTGCTCGTTAATAAGGTAAAACCAAACGCCATCCGGCTCATGCCGCCGCTTATTATTACCCCTGCCGAAATTAAAGAGGCTGTAAGTATTCTTTCCAGCGCCATTAAGTGCATGGCGGCCCACCAGTAGGATAATCACTATGATACTCCGCTCCCCCGCCCTCATGTGTAATGCCGATGGCGACAGCACCCTCCCTTTCGCCGTTGATCTTTCTGAGGTGCCCACCAAAGTACTTGATGACGCCCGCCGCATGGCAGCAAAGCAGTACAAAAGCCCTGATATGGCCCAGACCTTGGTTGAGGAGATGGCCAAATTATACTTAATGGCTGAGGGAAAAGATGTTGCTATTGTCTTTAATCCGGGTGGCTGGGGTTGGGCATCGGTTTCCGAAATGCCCCTTTGGGCCACTATTTTGAAAGGCATGAAAGACGTCTTAGTCGAGTCGGGGCTAAAAGTAATGACTTTGAATTATCTCCGCACGACTTACAGCTTGGGGAGCTTACTCGGCGAGACTGGGGCTCTTTTGAAACTGACGCGGGCCAAGGGACGGGAACTCGCCGCACGAGCAGAGCACCTATTGCGCCACCGGCCTCACCTTAAAATGATTATCGCCGGTGAGAGTAATGGTGCGGCTATGGCCGAGGATGCCATGCGCCTCTTGCGCCATCACCCCCGCGTCTTTTCTGTACAGACCGGCACCCCCTGTTGGGCCCCAAGTTTGTCATTTTCGCGTTGCCTAGTTATCAACGATAACGGTATCGAACCAGATGCTTTCAGTAGCGGTGACGTATGGCGCTGTGTTGTTGCCAACATTCAGGCCATCTTCGGGCGCTATAAAGGCAGCCAGGGAAACGTCCTGTTTTATATCGGCGCCCCAGGCCACGTGTATAAGTGGGAATATCCCGTGGTGCGGGAGTCAATAACATCATTTTTACAACAAGCGGTTATCACGGGGAAAACCCCCTGAAATTATTAATATCCCAAAGGAGGATATGTTATGTCCGGTAAAGTAGTACTAGCCTATTCCGGGGGACTTGATACCTCGGCGGCCATTAGATGGCTTAAGGAAAAATACGACCTTGACGTAATCACCCTTACCATAGACGTGGGTAATGAAAAGGATTTTCTGGCCGCTCGCGACAAGGCCCTTGTGGTTGGGGCTATTAAGGCCATCGTCATAGATGCCAAAGCTGATTTTGTACAGGACTATATCTTCCCCGCCCTTAAAGCCGGGGCAGTCTATGAAGGGCAATACCCCTTGGCAACCGCCCTTTCTCGCCCACTCATGGCCCGCCTACTTGCCGAGGTAGCCCTCGCCGAAGGGGCCGATGCCATAGCCCACGGTTGCACTGGTAAGGGAAATGACCAAGTGCGCTTTGAGGTCGGGGTGAACGCCCTTGCCCCACAACTGAAGGTAATTGCCCCCGCCCGTGAGTGGGGCATGACCCGTGAAGAAACTATCCAATACGCAATAGCGCACGGTATTCCCGTTCCTGTCAAAAGCGGCAGCGCCTACTCCATTGACGAGAGCCTCTGGGGACGCAGTATTGAGTGCGGCATCCTTGAAGACCCCTGGGCAGAGCCACCGGATGACGTTTACGCTTGGACATCCTCCCCCGATAAAGCCCCCGACGAGCCAACCTATATCGTTGTCGGCTTTGAGAAGGGCGTCCCAGTTGCACTCGACGGGGTCTCTATGCCCGGCCTTAAGCTCATCGAAAAAATCCAAGAGATAGCCGGCTGTCATGGCGTAGGACGCATCGACCACATCGAAAATCGTTTGGTTGGCATCAAATCACGCGAGATCTACGAAGCCCCTGCAGCCGTTGTACTGGTTATGGCCCACCAGGCTCTTGAGGACTTGACCCTTTCCAAGGAACAGGCTCGTTTTAAGGCCCGGGTAGCCACGGAATATGCCGACCTTATCTACAACGGATTATGGTTTTCTGCCTTACGACAAGACTTGGCGGCTTACGTTGATAGCACCCAGCGCTGCGTCACCGGTGAAGTGCGCCTCAAGCTCTTTAAGGGACAATGTATTGTTGTCGGTCGCCGCTCGCCCTGCTCACTATACAGCCATAGCTTGGCGACCTACGAACAAGGCGACCGCTTCGACCAAAGCGCTGCGCCCGGCTTCATCCAACTCTGGGGGCTTCCTGTAAAGACTCAGGCCCAGGTACAACGAACCTGTACCATCGGCACCGACAAACCGGAAGGTGTTTAATGAGCCATATTAGGAGCCGCTTCAGCAAGGAGGCCGCCGAGGCCGTAATACGCTATACGTCTTCCCTGCCCTTCGATCGGCGACTCTACCCTCAAGACATAGCCGGCAGTAAGGCCCATGCCCGCATGTTGGGGAAACAGGGCATTATTTCGCCATCAGATGCCGCATCCTTACTTGAGGGGCTGGAGGTTGTACTCGGCGAGCTTGAGACCAATCGTTTTGAGTTCAAACCGGAACTTGAGGATATCCATATGGCCATCGAGGCGCGCTTGCTCGATCTTATCGGTCCTGTTGCCGGCAAGCTGCATACCGCCCGCTCACGCAACGACCAGATCGCCTTGGACATGAGGCTCTACGTCAAAATGGTCATCGGGGAGACCCTGAACGCCATCCGGACCTTACAGAAAGCCCTAGTGACACAAGCCGGGTCCCACCAAAAAACCGCTATGCCGGGTTATACCCACCTCCAGCTGGCCCAGCCCGTTCTGCTAGCTCATCACCTGTTAGCTTATTTTGAGATGCTTGAGCGGGACTTTTCCCGTTTTGATGACGCCTTGCGGCGTACAGACACCATGCCCCTAGGTAGCGGGGCTTTGGCCGGGGCTGCTTACAACCTCGACCGGGAAAGCGTGGCGGCCGAGCTTGGCTTCTCGCGCATCAGCCAAAATAGCTTAGATGCCGTCTCCGACCGCGACTTTGTGTTGGAGTTTCTGGCGGCAGCCAGTATCTGTATGGTTCATATCTCACGCCTAGCTGAAGAGCTAGTATTGTGGTCGTCTGCCGAGTTTGGGTTTGTCAGGCTGGATGACGCCTACACTACCGGCTCCAGTATTATGCCGCAGAAGAAGAACCCGGATGTTGCTGAGCTCGGGCGAGGCAAAACCGGGCGCGTTGTCGGCCACCTTTTAGCCATGCTCACCACCCTAAAAGGTTTGCCCTTGGCCTACAACCGCGACCTCCAGGAAGACAAAGAGGCCCTGTTTGATGCCACCGACACCATTCTCCTAAGTCTGGAGGTATTCGCTGGCATGGTATCAACCGCCCAGTTCCAGGTTGCCCATATGGGACGCGCCTTGGGTAACGACAGCATTCTGGCAACCGACCTGGCGGATTATCTGGTGAAAAAGGGGCAGTCCTTCCGCGAGGCTCATGGCATCGTTGGTCGCCTAGTATCCTATGCCGAGGCCCAGAACAAACCCCTAGGTAAGCTAAGTATGGCCGAGTACAAGAACTTCAGTCCCTTGTTTGAAGAGGATGCCCGCAACCTGAGATTGGCAGACTCGCTTTCTGCGCGTAATATCCCTGGCGGCACTGCACCAAAACAAGTAGCCCGCCAACTGAGGCGGGCTAAAAGGATTCTGGGATTAGGTTAGCTCAGGAATATGGTACGAATGGTATTACTACACCGCTGCTTGAGCTGACTTGCGGGCAGTGCGCAGGCAACGGGTACAAAGATCAAGGCGCATCTCTTTGCCATCAACATTAACCTTGGCCGTCTGTATGTTAGCCACCCAGCGGTGGTTGGTGCGCCGTTTGGAATGACTGACGTTATGACCAAATTGCCCGGCTTTGCTGCATATATCGCATCTCATGTTAGGAACTAACTCCTTTGACTAGCTATCTGTTTTAGTGTAGAATGCCCTTTTTAGATGCCCTTATGTTATCACAATCCCCCGATTATTGACAAGCCTAGTAGCGAAAGGGGATAAATAATTGATGAAACCGACCAGTTGTATCACCGGTCATGATTTCCGCGAGATGTTTACCGCAGCGGCCTCTTGGCTGGAAAAGAGTGCCTCCGATATTGATGCACTGAATGTGTTCCCCGTTCCCGACGGCGATACCGGAACCAACATGCACCTCACTATGCGCTCCACTATCGAAGAGGCATATAAAGTGCGCGAGCTTAGCATCTCGGCCATCGCCCAAGCCATGGCCATCGGCGCCCTAATGGGGGCACGGGGGAACTCAGGGGTAATACTCTCGCAGATATGGAGTGGGATCGCCAAAGGGCTCGCAGACAAAGAAACGGCCGACGGGGCTGATATCGCCGAAGCCCTATCGCAAGCCTCCCAGATAGCTTACAAAGGCATTAACAACCCCGTTGAGGGCACTATCCTAACGGTTATCAGGGACGCTGCCCGGGCTGCCCTCAATCAGGCCAACCAGAGCGGGGCCGATGTATCCTCGGTAATGGAAACAGCCGTTTCCGCCGCTGCCGAGTCAGTGGCCAATACCCCCACCCTCCTACCCGCGCTCAAAGAAGCCGGGGTCGTTGATGCCGGCGGTCAGGGTTTGTATACCATACTGGACGGGGCACTGCGTTTCCTGCGTGGTGAGGGCGAAGCCATGCAGCTCCACAAGCCCGAGATTGTGGCGAGCAAAATACCCATGTCCCCCAATTCTGCATTGATTATAGACAGTGCCGATGACAACGACGACCCCTTCGGCTACTGCACCGAGTTTCTGCTCAAGGGCCAGGAGCTTGACCCACTCCGATTACGCAAACAACTCGAGAGGCGCGGGAAGTCACTCATCGTTGTTGGTGATGCCCATACCGTCAGGGTTCACATTCACACACTAAACCCGGGCAGGATAATTCAGCTCGCCACCTCCTTGGGTACCGTGCATAGCGCCAGTATGCGTAACATGGACGAACAACACCAGGACTTCTTAGAGCGTAAGAAAACCCGCACCCCGGTGACAGGGGCTCAAATTGTTGCCATTGTTGCCGGTGACGGCATGAGTGAGGTGTTCTCTTCACTGGGTGTGGCCGCTATTGTCTCCGGTGGGCAGACCATGAACCCCTCAACCAAGGATATCCTGCAAGCAGTCAACAAACTCCCTTCCGACAGTATTATTATCCTGCCCAATAACAAGAATATTGTTATGACGGCAGAAAAGGTTTCGCAGTTCACTAATAAAAAGGTCTGTGTAGTTCCTTCCAAAACCATCCCCCAAGGCGTGGCTGCCGTCCTCGCTTTCGACTATGAGGCCGACTTCGAGACCAACCATCAACTTATGACCGAGGCCCTTTCTTCAACCAAGACGATAGAGATTACCCACGCCGTACGCACAACCGAAATCAACGGTCTCAAGATCAAAGGGAAACAGGCCATAGGCATCCTTGATGACGGCGACATCATCTCCGTTGCTGACGATCCCGAGACTGCCCTCTACAAGGCCCTTGGTCGTATCAATCCTGAAAAGAGTGACGTTCTAACTATCTACTTCGGCGCTGATACCGACGAGGCTCAGGCTCAAAAAACCAAAGAGGAAATCATTAGCCGATACGCCCACCTCCAGGTTGAGATAGTCTATGGCGGCCAGCCTCATTACAACTACGTTGTCTCAATTGAATAATCGCTAAACAGCTTAGTACAGGAGAATTGCCATAACAGTCAAGATTGTAACCGACAGCACTGCCGATTTGCCGCCGGAGCTTGCCCGGGAGCTTGGCATTACTGTTGTGCCCGTTTATGTCAGTATGCAGGGACGAAGCTACCGCGATGGGGTAGATATCAGTATTGACGAAATCTACAACGAAATAGCAGACGGCAATTCCACGGTAACGACCTCCCAGCCTTCACCCGGCGATTTCGCTGAGATTTTTCGTCAGTTGATGAAAGATGCTGACGAGATTCTTACTATCAATATTTCCAGCCACCTCAGCGGATCTTACGGCTCCGCCCTTAAGGGGCAGGAGTTAGTGGGGGGACAAGACCGTATTGAGGTATTGGACTCGTCAACTGTATCCATGGGTACCGGCCTTCTTGCCATTGCCGCCGCCCGTCTAGCCCAAACCGGGGCTAGTTTGCCTCATATCTTGGCCGAAACCAAACGCGCTATGAGTCGGACTCACATATTGGTTTTGCTCGACACTTTAAAGTACGCCCTTCGTAGCGGACGATTAGGGAAAGCCAAGGCCCTACTTGGCAGCCTGCTTGCCATCAAACCCATGATTACCATCAAAAACGGCGAGGTTCACCCTGCTGGCATGATGCGCACCCGCCCCAAAGGCATCGACAAACTCATTGCACATTTCAAATCATTCGCTGGCGTGGATGAAGTCGGCATTATCCATAGCACAACCCCCGATGAGGCCCAGTCTTTGCGGGGCCGCCTTAGTGCCTTAATAGACATCCAGCGCATTCATCTGTCCCACCTCGGCCCCGCCCTAGGGGCACATACCGGACCCGGTACCCTGGCACTGGCCCTGCGAGAGAAGTTACCGGCCGTGGAAAATGCCATCATAAATACCGGCAAGAAGATTATTGATTTGCCCTCGCTACATCTCCCACGCCTAAGTATTCTGCCGCTATAATACCACCTAAGGCTTTTTCAGCCTTGGCAGTTTGCCATTGGGTATTAGTTAGTAGCAGCTTGACAATACTTCACGCAACCAGAGAGTATCTGCCACAACTAGACGCGGCAAACGGCGACAGCCTTTGTCATTATCGCCCAGCCAAGACTCTCCAACCCACCCCCCTCTGTTCCTCAGCAGCCCTGCCTAACAGCTAAGGGGTTTTTGTTACGGGGTGCAGACGTTAGTCAACACCAACCCTAAGACGAGTAATCACAACCCCATCTTTGGTGCGTAACGCTCCGTCAGAAACCTCAAAATGATTGTTAGTCTCATCCACTGTGATACTGGCGAGAAAGCAGCAAAAGAAAGCATCGGTACTAATGCTTGTTACGCTGCCCGGAATAGTTAGTGTTGCCAGTTTACTGCAATGGTTAAAAGCCAACCTGCCAATACTCGTTGTACCATCTGGAATAGTTATGTCGCGTATGTTAAGGTTTCCCCAGAAAGCCCAGTTGCCAATATGTGTTACACCAACAGGTATGGAATATGCGGAGTTTTTTCTGCCAGCCGGATAATAAACAAGCGCTCTGCCATCTTTCGTAAACAATACCCCATCAATGATTACGTAATGGTTATTAGACGCATCAACCGTCATGTTACTGAGGCTATCGCAACCAGAAAAGGCAAAATCGCCAATACTGGTCACGCTTCCCGGTATCGCTACATTAGTTAAGCTTTGGCAACCGTAAAAAGCTTCCTCGCCAATACTGGTTACGCTGCCGGGAATAGTCACCCAGGCCAGGTTACTGCAACGGCTAAACGCCCGATTGCCGATGCTTTTCACGCCAAAGGGTATGGTGATAACAGTAAGGCCAAGACATGCAAAGAAAGCATCGTCACCAATGCTTGTTACGCTATTCGGAATATCTATTTTTGCTAAACGCCAACAAGCATAAAAGAACTTGTCGCCAATTCTTGTTAGGCCATTCGGTAATGCTACAGTCTGAAGTTTGTCACACCCGTCAAAAGCCTGATTGCCAATACTGGTTACGCTATTTGGTATCGTTATACCAAGAAGACTGTTGCATCCAAGGAAAGCCGCGCCACCGATAGTAGTTACGCTGTTTGGTATAGTTATCGCAGTAAGAATGCGGCAACCAATGAACGCTCCTTCACTAATACTCCTTACGCTATTTGGAATGGTATATGACGAACTTGGCTGACATGCCGGGTAACATACAAGCGTGGTGCCATCTTTGGTAAACAGCACCCCGTCTACATCTTTGTAACAACTGTTTCCAGCGTCTACTGTTATGCTTGTCAAGATGTCACAACCATAGAAAGCGCTATCGCCAATACTAGTCACATTGCTCGGTATAGAGAGAAATCCCAGATTGCGTGATGCCATGAGGCTTATATGATAATCGTCAAAAGTAGAAATTGCTCCCCCTACTGAATCGTTGAGGTCAAAGCCATATACCATAGACTCCAAAGTAGTAACGATTTTCCCATCAATTGCTACTGGTATAACGGCATGTGTGCCAAAGCCTATATATCCAACTATGGTTACGCAATCGTCCGTAACAGTATATATAAAATCCTGTGAATACTGACGATCCAAGGTATAAGGTGGCATTGTCGTTACAGAAGTAATGACAACTAATGCAGTGCCCACCCCGCACCCACCACAAGAGGCCACTATCGACAGCAAACATGCAGCTAATACAACCCTGCTAAATAATTTGGTTATCATTGCTGGCATCCTGAGTTAGGTAACATCTTCGTAAACTATGTAATATGCACCAAAATATGTCAAGTAATACCCTATATGCTAAAATCTCCCCATGCCGACAACTAAAACCCCTATGCGTATCATTGATACCAACTTCAACCTCTTTGGCCTTGATGCCCACGATGCTACAGGTGATATCGATCTGAACATAACTGTGGACACCACAGAGCCAGCGCGTAGTCTAACACATGCCGTTGTGGCCAATATCAGGCGTACCGAGGAGGAGTCACTGCGCGTGTTGGAGGAGCTTACTAAAACCAGTGACGTCAAAGAACCATGGATGCGATATGTTATTGGATATTAGCCGCTTGCGAAAGGTGCTGGAGCTTGAAGCACAAAGGGGCTACGACAACACTGCCGTCGCCGGCGGGTTAGATAAGTTGCTTGCCAACCTGTTAGACCAGACCGACCCAGATCCAGTTCATCCCGCTCTATTACGCCGCCTCCGTAAAATAATCCCCGCAGGCTTCAGCTATAGCGCCAAGGATTGTGCCGCCCGGCGCCAGTGGAGTACTGATTTTTTATCCTTGCTTAGTGATCCCATCGAACGACCTGCCGGGGGCACCCTTCGTTCGGCACCACCCACCCCCCTCCACCGCACCACAATTAAGAGCACCCCCACCCCTCCCGTAACCGACCTCGGTGTTTCGATTACCAGTGTTAAAGGCATTAGCGCAATCTTGGCCACGCGCTTCGCCCGGCTTGGTGTACGCTCTATCCACAACCTGCTCTACTTTTTTCCCAACCGCCACCTAGACTACTCTCGCCTCAAGACAATATCCCAGCTTACCGAGGGACCAGAGCAAACCATTACCGCCAACGTCTGGGAGGTGCATATCATTATGCCTGGCGGTCGGCGTTCAACCGAAGCCATCTTAGGCGATGCCACTGGTAACATGCGCTCTGTCTGGTTTAACAACCCATGGGTTGTTAAAACCCTCAAGACTGGCGATACCATTGTCCTCTCCGGAAAGGTTAAGTTTTTTCAAGGCAGGCCGGTCTTTGAGTCACCGGAGTGGGAGCTCGTTGAGGATCAGGAGCTCATCCATACCGGTCGCTTGGTGCCACTTTACCCCCTAACCTCCGGCCTCCACCAACGACAGGTGCGCCGCCTGATGAAACAGGTTGCAGACAACTACGCCCCTACCCTGTCAGAATACCTGACCCCAGATATCATCAAAAGGCAGGGTTTCCCCAGTCTATCCCAAGCGTTGATGACCTATCATTTTCCGGCCAGCTTTGAGCTAAAAGAGCAGGCCCGCCGCCGTCTTGCCTTCGACGAGCTTTTTCTGCTTCAACTCGGCGTTCTGGCACGCAAGCGGCGTTGGCAAGCCGAGCAACCAGGACTACCCCTAAAAACAGTCCCGACATTCCTGAAAAAACTAATTACCGCCCTTCCTTTTAAGCTCACCAAATCTCAGGCACGTGTTCTTAGCGAGATAACGGACGATCTGGCCCGCCCTATTGCCATGGCCCGCCTTTTGCAAGGAGAGGTTGGGAGCGGCAAAACAGTCATCGCCATTCTGGGCCTCCTTCTGGCCATCCGCAATGGTTATCAGGGTGCCATAATGGCACCAACTGAGGTTTTGGCCGAACAGCACTTCAAAACCATTTGCCGCCTGTTGGGAACAATGGGTACCGAGACACCATCCGAGACCTCTGTTGCCACCTTTGAGGGTCTCTTAAGCAAGCCGCTTGGGGTGGCCCTGCTTATGGGTGACGTAAAGGAAAGCGCCAAGGTTGAAACCCAAAAACTCATCGCCGCCGGCAAGGTGGATATCGTTATTGGCACCCATGCCCTTATCCAGAAAAGCGTTCGCTTCAAAAAACTGGGGCTCGTTATTGTTGACGAACAACACCGCTTTGGGGTTGCTCAGCGCACGGCCCTCCGCCAGAAGGGTTACAATCCGCATATGCTGGCTATGACGGCAACCCCAATCCCCCGCACCCTGGCCCTAACTATTTATGGCGACCTTGATCTCTCAGTCATCGACGAGCTACCACCGGGTCGCCAGGCCATTAAAACACGGTGGATTAAACCTGAGCAGCGCCAGAGCGCCTATAATTTCATTCGAAAACAGGTCGCCGCAACACATCAGGCTTTCATTATCTGCCCCCTTATTGAAGAGTCCGAGACTATCCAGGCACGCTCGGCCGTTGCCGAGTTCGAGAAGCTCTCACGCGAGATCTTCCCCGACCTTAGGTTAGCCCTCCTTCACGGGAACCTGTCATCCCGAGAAAAAGACGAGGTAATGTCCGCTTTTTCCCGCCACGAGGTTGATATTCTGGTCTCCACACCAGTCGTTGAGGTTGGCATTGACGTACCAAATGCCACTGTGATGATGATTGAAAGCGCCGATCGGTTTGGGCTTTCGCAACTTCACCAGTTCCGAGGGCGTGTTGGGCGTGGCCTGGCTCAAAGCTACTGTATGCTTTTTGCCGATCGTCCGTCCGATATTGCCCTACTCCGTCTAGATATTATTGAGCACACCTTGGATGGTTTTAAGCTTGCCGATGAGGACTTAAAACTCCGTGGCCCCGGTGAGTTCTTTGGCACCCGCCAATCCGGTATACCAGATCTCCGTATGGCCAAGCTATCTGACGTACCCACCCTTGAGTCAGCCCGCGCCGAGGCTGAGCAGCTTTTCGCCAAAGACCCCGACATGAAATCCCCGGCACATCAGGCGCTCGTGTCTGAGATAACCCGGCTTTGGCCAGAGCGAAAAGGCGATTGGAGCGATAACTCAGGAGTGTTGTCGTAAGGAAACGAGCAACGAGTACTGTATTACAGTCACAATATCTGCCATTGTCATTGACTTTTGATTGTCTCCTATCTTCGGAAGCAATAAAGCCCGATTTACCCCATTTTACGATGGAAATCAGGCTTTTTCTTTCGCGAAAAAATGTAGTGTAAAAAGGCGCTTCTTAGATACCAAGAAATGTTCTTTTATTTCTTGCAATGCCTTTTCGCTTGTCATAGAATTGCATCCAGAGTAAGTGCGTGATTAAAAAAACATTTCTGATTATTGTCGTTGCCATGTTAAGTTGCCTAGCTTCATGCAGTAACGACTCTGTGCTGGACACTCACGAACCCTTTGAGAACATTGGCGAAGGAGTGAACACTCACGAACCATGCGAAGACACGAGCGATGATACCGATGAATACCACATTATTACATATATCGACGTGTTTATTATTAATTCCGTGAAAGAACTGGCTGATACGAGCGATGTTATTGTTAAGGCAGAATTTGTGTCCGATCTGGGCGCTTTCAATGCTTCCCAAATGCTGATAGACAAAGGTTATACCGATGTCGGAACAAGTACAATTTGCACATTTTATGAGCTTAGGGTAGTTGAGGTAATTAAGGGCGATGTTGTACAAGGCGATATCATTAGGGTCCTCACGTTAGGCGGCCTCTACCAATGCATCATGCATATGACAAATCTCTATGAAAAGCTCACCAACGACTACGATTATATCCTCTTTCTCAATGAGTCCCGGTATGACGACATGCCATTTAGTATGAGTGAACTTCAGGGATACCTGCCTATTATGGATGGTGTGTTGAGTCTCAACAAAACAATTGCCGGGTGGTCATTGTTTACGAATGGGCAGTCGGACAGATCCATAATAGACACTATTAAAGAACAAATGAGCTCCCCTGAAGAATTGTTAACAATGAAAAGGGCAGAGGAGTTCAGGAGAGTCCAAAATTCCTTTCGCTCGGCATACAGTGGAGTAATAGTGTATGAGGATGGCTATTCAGGCGAGAACTATAAACACAACTCCAATAATGCTGATATAATTACTTTCTACTTGTATTCCATAGAAGTAACAGCAAAGATGGACCGCGCACCAGATGACCAGATTTATCACATTGGGATTCTTTGTTGCGCCAGCAGTGAAAGTGCGACTGTCTATAAAACGATAACAATTACTGACACAGCGGTACTATATAACGAAGACTGGTACTCATATGTTTGTAATGATTACGACGTGATGTTAAGCGATATCATTAGAGAATTAAGGTCGTTTGAAGTTCAGTAAATTTACGTATATAAGGCCTAGTGACCTACATTGGTTCGTTGTGCCCACACGAAGAGGGTACCTCAAAGTGAGGGGAGCAGACTCCGAAAAAGAATAATATGGTTTCTGGTATGATTAATACCCTGATAAACACAATTCTGGGGGTTCAATTTGACTACTCTCTCCTTAAAACAAAGACTAATCGATTTTTTAACCACAGCTGTGGAGCAAGCCCAGCAGCAGGGCAAGTTACCCCGCGTTGCGGTTCCCGAGATAACCCTAGAGAGGCCACAGAACCCCTCTCACGGCGACTATGCCACCAGTCTACCCCTTAAACTTGCGCGTGCCTGTTCTACAAACCCCATCCTTATCGCCCGCACCTTAAGCGAGTGTTTACCAGCCATACCAGAGATTGCCTCGGTGACAGTTGCCCCGCCAGGATTTATCAATTTCACCTGTAGCCCCTCTTGGCTTGCCACCCAGACAGATACCATTCTCGCGGCAGGCGAAAACTACGGCATTCTCTCCCTAGGACAAGGCCAGATGGTACAGGTTGAGTTTGTAAGCGCCAACCCCACCGGCCCCCTACACGTTGGTCACGGGCGCGGGGCCGTTCTTGGCTCTACACTTGCCGCAATACTTGCCGCCGCTGGCTACAACGTTCAAACTGAATATTATGTCAATGATGCCGGCAACCAAATACAGGCTTTCTATCAATCACTCTGGGCTCGCTACCAGCAAGAGCTCGGACGCGATACTACTATGCCTGAAGCAGGTTACCTTGGCCGCTACATGATAGATCTTGCCAAAGGGCTCGCGACAGAATACGGCGATCGGTTTATTGCCAGCCCACAGGGCCAGACCGAACTGGGTAAACTCGGTATGCAAAAGATGCTGGGTACTATTGCCGATGACCTGAAGGCCCTTCATATTAACTTCGATAATTGGTTCAGCGAGCAGAGCCTCTATGACAGCGGGGAGTTTACCCGCGTGCTTAATACCCTAAGGGAACATGGATACTTGGCAGATAAGGAAGGGGCAACGTGGTTTACCTCAACAGCTTTGGGCGAGGATAAGGACAACGTTGTCATACGTTCTGACGGCACCGCCACCTATTTCGGCACTGATATTGCTTACCACGCTAATAAGTTTATTGAGCGCAAATTTGAGCGCGTCATTGATATTTGGGGAGCCGATCACCAAGGGCATGTGCCGCGCATGAAGGCCGTACTGACCGCCCTCGGTCTCGACCCGGCGCGACTGCACATTATCATCTCCCAGCTCGTAACCCTCCGCCGCGGTGATGAGTCTGTGCGTTTCTCTAAACGTGCCGGGGAAATAATTACCCTGCGGGACATCATTGATGAGGTCGGGGTAGATGCCTGTCGCTTCTTTTTCCTAGCACGCTCCGCCGACAGTCAGATGGACATTGATCTCGAACTGGCCAAGAAAGAGTCCTCCGAAAACCCGGTGTATTATATCCAATACGCCCATGCCCGTATCGCCAGCATTTTACGCCTAGCTAGCGAGGAGGGGATGGACTATTCAACGGGTGACGTTGCCCTTCTTACCGGCGAGCCGGAGCTTGCCCTAATCCGGCAGATGCTCAAACTACCAGAGGTCATTGAGCTTGCCGCCCGCAATCTGGAGCCGCAACACCTGCCGTATTACGCCCAAGAACTGGCAACAGCCTTTCATAGTTTTTACAAACAATGCAGGGTCGTCTCTCAGGATGACAAGGCCTTGTCATGCGCAAGGCTTAGACTTGTGGCCGCCTCAAAGACAGTGCTGGCTCGCACCCTGCGCCTTATGGGCATGGGGGCACCGGAGAGAATGTAGCCTCGATCATAATCACGTGAACAGACTGCTTATTGGTGCTGTCTCGGTAATATGTGTGTTAGCCGGAGTTGTCTCTTTTATGCACACTGCGGCATCTACTACTCAGGCTTATGTGTCGTTGTCCAATAATTCGGCATCAGCGTCATTTGTCATTCCAAAAACATCCGATGAGCAATACTTGCAGCTCCCAGACGCTGTTGTGCCCTCCTCAACAAATAAGCCGACTGTTTCAGTGTTGCTGTCTTCACCCACCCTGACACCAATCGATGCCAAGGTAGATCCTTCGGGTTTTGTTTACAAAACATACACCAACTCTATTACTATAATTGGGTACATAGGTCAGGATGTACATGGGAAATTCCCATCAACAATCGAAGGCAAGAACGTAACAGTTGTTGGTCGCGAGACTGGTTGGTTGGTGGTAAACAACGAATGGCTTTATCTCAACAAAGGTTACGCTACTTTTGTGAGTGTAGAAATACCAGACAGTGTTATGATTATCGGAGATTATGCTTTCGAGTATTGTTTAAACCTTGAAAACGTAACCATCCCCGACAGCGTATCCAATATTGGTTTTCATTCTTTCCATGGTTGTCCGAAACTTGAAGATATAACTATACCAGCCAGCGTAGGAGTAATCGACATCAGAGCTTTCGACGCTAACTACCGCCTAGTCATTACTTGTTATCAGGACTCCAGTGCTCATCGATACTGCTTGGAAACAAATACTCGGTTTCGGCTAATAGAACCAACGACGACACCTCCTCCAACCATTTCCACCACAACCACTGATTCCCCTACAACACCTACCACTACAGTAGATGCTACCAGCGATCATACGATAACCACACCCTCCGCTACCACACCCCCGCCTACGTCAAGTATTCCCTCAACAACTGTAACAACAAAGCCTGGCGATGATAACACTGGGGATACCCCCCTATTGTGGATACCATGGATCGGGGGAGCCCTACTGGCAATTGGGTTAGCAGTGACTGTAATCTTAATCAGAAACAGGAAGCACGATAGCTAAAACAATCCATGATATCAACCAGCTTTACAAACCAAAAACTCACTGCAGTTAACGGCTTGCCAGAAACCCCAGAATTTTTACTACTTTTCCTTTGTATGCGGATTGATTTTAATACTATCTGGGTACATTGGGTCAAGTTTTTCAAACAACAGGTCTGGTGTTATTTCTTTGTTCTCGGCATCATTATTCATAGCATTACGCTGTCATCCATGAGTGGCAGGAATTGGTCAAATTATGTATAATTACAAACTGTATGTTACAGGTAAATGTTTCCCAGATGCTTAAGGGACCCATCGGTAGTACCCGCGCTATTGAAATAGACGATGCTATCGCTGTAGATGAAGGGTCTCTCGATTTAGTACATGGCAAAGCCATTCTCACGCGCACCAATCGTAGTATATTGGTCCAAGCCGACGTAACTACCACTGTGTCCTTGGCCTGCTCCCGTTGTCTGGAGCACTGCGATTGCCCACTACACGTCAAATTCAACGAAGAGTTCTTTCCGGCCATAGATGTAAGTTCCGGACATTTACTACCCGATCCCGAAGAGACAGAAGCATTCACCATCGACGAGCGCCTGACCCTTGATCTCACCGAAGCCATTCGTCAATATTTCCTAACCACCGTCCCTATGAAACCCCTCTGCCGGGCCGATTGTCCCGGTATTAAGGATTAAGAACGTAATTTAGACATGGAGTAGAATAATGCCGCCACTACCAAAGAGAAAAACTGCCAGCGCCCGCCAGGGGGAAAGACGCCAACACCTGAAACTTACAGCTCAGGCCCTGATGGTCTGCCCGCAGTGCCAAAACCCTAAGGCAACGCATCGGGTATGCCCTACTTGTGGCTTTTATAACAGCCGCGAAGTTGTCATTATCGATACCAAAGAGAAAAAGAAAAAGCAGGGATCGTAATAAGACGGAGGTCCCCGTGACCCCTATCCCAAACGTCGCTCTAGTATTTCCCGGCCAAGGTGCCCAGTTCGTAGGCATGGGCCGGGATATCTATGATGCCTTTCCTGCCGCTCGCGCCATCTTTGATTTGGCCGACAAGGCTTTAGGTTTTGCCTTAACGCAGATCTCCTTTGCCGGACCGGCGGACAGGTTGTGCCAAACGGCTTACGCCCAACCGGCTATCGTTACCTTTTGCTTGGCCTTGTTGGCAGCTATCCGCCAAAGCATCCGGCCACTCACCACCCACTTTACCGCCGGACATAGCCTAGGCGAATACAGCGCCCTAGCGGCGGCAGGGGCCCTGTCAACGCATGACGCCATCCAACTTGCCCATCGCCGGGGCGAACTTATGCAGCAGGCAAGCAATCAAACCCCCGGGGCAATGCTAGCTGTACTGGGCCTGAACGAGTCCTCCCTCAAGACCATTTGCCAAGAAACAGGGGTCTTTATCGCCAACTACAACAGCCCAAACCAGATCGTCATTAGCGGCCCTGTCCCCAACATTGAGGTCGCTGGCAGGCTTGCCCGGGAGAGGGGTGCCTCAAAAGTTGTGCCACTTCAGGTAAGAGGGGCCTTTCACACCCCCCTTATGACATTGGCTGCCACCAAGCTCGCCAATGCCCTTGATGGGGTAAGCTGGACAAGCCCATCCGTACCCGTCATCGCCAATACCACTACGATCCCCCTTGATAACGAGGGTGACATAAAAAAAGAACTCGTGGACCAGCTCACTTGTCCGGTGCAATGGCAAAAGGGTATTGAGGCCATGATCACCTTCGGGATAAATACCTTTGTCGAAATCGGCCCCGGCAAGGTGCTCACAGGCCTTATCAGGAGTATCAACCCCGCGGTGCGCACCATTAACCTGAACAATGCCGCAGCGGTCGGTAACTACATTACCAAAGGACTGGCGGCATGAGCCTTGCAGGGAGGGTTGCCCTGATTACCGGGGCTGGCCGCGGCATAGGCCGGGCTATCGCCATCCGCCTGGCCCGCGAGGGGGCCACCGTTGCCGTTAATGCCCTTCATACCGAGAACGCCTCCCAAACGGCGCAGGAGATAACAGCCCTCGGTTTCCCGGCATTGGCCGTACCAGGGGACGTAAGCGTAAGCGATAATGTATCCGATATCGTTGCCGCCGTCACCGACAAATACGGACGGCTTGATATTCTGGTCAACAATGCCGGTATAACCTGCGACCAAACCCTAGCGCGCATGAGCGATAAGCAATGGGAGGACATCTTGGCCGTCAACCTCCGCAGTGTTTTCCTGTGTTGTCGAGCTGCCATTAGGCCAATGCTCAAGAACAAGTGGGGTCGGATGATCAATCTGTCCAGCGTCACAGGGTTAGCTGGCAATACCGGACAGACCAATTACGCTGCAACCAAGGCGGGTATTATTGGCTTTACCCGTTCCCTCGCCCGTGAGGTTGGGGCACACGGCATCACCGTTAATGCCCTAGCCCCAGGGTTTATTAAGACCGATTTGACAGCCCGCCTGTCCGAAAAACAACGCCAAGCGTCTCTAAGCCAAATCCCTGTGGGTTTTTTGGGAGAAGTTGATGACGTTGCGGCAGCCTGCGCCTTCCTAGCCTCTGAGGAAACCCGCTACATAACAGGACACGTGCTCACCGTTGACGGGGGCATGACGTGTTACTAAGCCTTATACAAAACATGGAGCAACATTATGTCAATTAGCGAGAGACATCGCGCCCGAGGCCTCGCCATTCAGGCCTTATACGAAATTGATACCACCGGTCACGAGCCGACAGAGGTGGTCCGCCGCCAACTTGACACGACCATTCTTTCGTCCGATAGTTGCCGTTTCGCAACCGAACTGGTAACTGGTGTGCTGACCAACAAAACCCTGATTGACGACAACATACGCCGCTTCGCCCGCGCCTGGCCCATTGAACAAATGGCGGTGGTGGATCGTAATATTTTGAGGCTTGCAATCTTTGAGGTGTTAGTTGATAATAGGGTGCCCGTTCGGGCCGCTATCAACGAAGCTGTTGAGTTGGCCAAGGATTTCGGCGGGCAGAACTCTCCCCGTTTTGTAAACGGTGTCCTGAGTGCCATTGGTAATCTCACAACAGATAGCAAGGAAGGATGACATGGCAACCATTTTTGAACGCATCCGCAAGGTTACTGTAGACCAAATTGGTATCAGTGAAGAGGAGGTCACCCCCAGTTCCAGTTTTGTGGACGATCTGGGAGCGGACTCCCTCGATATGGTTGAGCTCATGATGGCCCTAGAGGAGGAGTTCACCACCCAAGAACGTAAAGTGAGCATTCCTGACGAAGACGCCGAAAAAATCATAACCGTCCAAGATGCCATGGACTATATCCGCGACAAAGGGGCAACCGATAACGAGTTATCCAAGGCAGCGGAAAAAGCCGCCCCTAAACAAACACCCCGACCACCCACCCCGGTGCGCCCGGAGCCTTATAAACCCCCTCAGCAAGCCAAACAGGGGCAAGGAGGACGTCCTTCTTATCAGGCTAAGGGCAACCAGAACCGGCCCGGCGGTCAGCGGCCACAGCACCAGGGGCAACCACAGCGCCGTCCGCAACAACCACCAAAGCCGCCCAGCGGTCAGTAGCCAACCAGATAGAATCTGACGAAGGCGAAAGAAGCAGTCTGTGCCGTGCTGGAA
>Ga0123356_10001496_pt1 | contig 25702 bp, 24 predicted proteins | sample TergutEmb28metaG_2_FD_92546 | JGI IMG/M metagenome (GOLD analysis project Ga0123356, IMG submission 92546) | Embiratermes neotenicus P3 segment gut microbial communities from Petit-Saut dam, French Guiana - Emb289 P3 | ecosystem: Host-associated > Arthropoda: Insects > Digestive system > Gut ...
ACATTTACTATAGTTTGCGCATTTGCAGAGGGTATATAGGCATACAAACAAGAAGAAAATAATAGCAGTACAAACAAAGAAACAAAAAACAAACCTTTGTAAGAACTGCGGTTTAATTTAAAACTAAAAACAGGTTTAAAATTATTTTTCATATAAAAACTCCTTTAAAATCTAACACTAACAGTGTATATGTTAACGTAGGTGCGCCAGCACACACAACGATAAAATGTACTTAATATCTGAGTGGTAACGCCAATATATGCGTTGCGTTTTTTTGGGCTTTGCGACAAAATTATTTAAGGTGTTAGCGTCATTTTTCTGTCTAAAATTGGTTCTTGATTATTTAGGAATTGAATGTAAGGAAACAATTTTCTGTATTGATTTGAATTTATAGGTAGTTTTACACGTAATTATTGACGAAATTTTGTTAAAATAGTGAAAAATGACACCGTAAACATAATACTCTCCCAAGAGACGTCATGTCAGAAAAACAAAAAAGATTAACCGTAAAAAAACTCCAAGAAACAATCACAAATGTCAGAAAAGGCACATTTCCCTACAAACAAAAAACCCCTAAAAAACTAAACTTTTCAAACTATAACGACGCACAAATCAACGAAACAGTTGACTTTCTAGAAGCCATGCAAGACATCGTTGACCTCGCATGCCAAAGACTCCAACAGAAAACAGACCCACAAAAAGGGCCTGGAAAACCCGCCATCTGCATAAAAGACGTAGTCAAAGTATAGCTCATGGAAGCCTACTTTGGCACATCCGATCGCGTATCACAAGGTTTTCTACGAATGTTTCGTGAAAAACGATATATCTTTTGATTTTTCCTACAAAACAATTGAACGCAACTATGACCCAAAGCGCAGCCGCGAACTGCTTGAAGAAATATTTAAAATAACCAACGAAATTGACAACGCTAACGAAAAAGAATTCAACATCGATGACACAGAAGACCCCTGCACCATAAAAGTAAACTATGAAAGCAAAGAGCCCAACAACGCCAACAACAGCAAGATAGTTCAAGTAAGAATGTAGTTGATGATACGTTTCCAAGGTCTGAAAAGACAACGAGAGGTAAGCATGATTTTGTGTATTCAGTTTTTACTGTTGGTGTGTCTACAAAGATTATTGGTGGGTATGCTGCGTCGGATGATCATAGTCGGGGTGAGTTGTCTTTTTTTAGAGAGGTGGTTGAGCAGACGATGGTTAATTGTCCAAGTTTTGATGTTTTGTTGGGAGATGGTATATTTGCTAATAGGGTTGCTTGTGCGATACTTGAAGAAACATCTACTAGCATGGGTGGTAGGGTGAGGTCTTATTTTTTGCCAAAGTCGAATTCAACTTTTCGCAGTAAAGGAGTGCCTTTGTGGATTAGGATGTTAATTTCGTTTGTTAGTGAGCCGCAGAAGTGGCTTGAGTCTTATCATATGCGTCCGATTTCTGAAACTGTTAATTCTATGCTTAAATGTCGGGAATCAACTAATATCAGAAAGAAATTAAACCCGCGAAAGAATGTGCAGGAAACACTCAAGTTTATGGTCCACAATATAAGACAGATCTGTTACCTCAAATATCTCCAACCACAACTACTCAACTTACAAATAATCACACATTAATTTTGTCGCAAAGCCGTTTTTTTGTTTTTTGACTTTGGATATAAGGCATAGGTCGTAGAGGGGGAAAAATAAAATCAAGTTCGACTAACCAGTTAAGTCTTAGAAACGCTCACAGGCAAGATGCTCTATAGACCCAAAACCTTAATTTGACCCACAACTCAGCCCTTGGTTTCTTTGACTTAACTAATCAAAACAACACATAAAGGTGAATGTTATTTTTCTAACACGCGCTAAGCGTAATCTGTAATATCATATTTTTTGGGGTTCCTTTTAATTACCACTGGATATATGTACAACCGTAAATTAGTTAAAACAGTCGAGTGAGACGGATTGGCCTATATCAGCGAGTTTCCCGTGTTTCTTCTATCGGTGTTTTTAATTTCGCTCTCAGGAGTGCTCATGCCCGGGCCTCTTTTCGCACTCACCATCAAAAAAGCGGCAACAAGCAAAATTTCAGGAGCCCTAATTGCCTTGGGGCATGGCATCGTTGAGTTTCCCTTGATGGTTCTGATTTTCTTTGTTCTTAGTCAATTCACGATTCCGGTCATGGTACAGATTGGAGTGGGTGTGATAGGCGGGGTCTTGATGATTTTTATGGGCGTACATTCTTTTCGAGGCAGGCATAAACAAAAAGAAATCCAAGCCAGTCTCAGGAGGGATTCAGTGTTTGCAGGCATCTACACTACGGCTGTAAATGCAGGGTTTATTTTATGGTGGCTTACCGTTGGAACAGCCCTTATACTTAACGCCAAACTGTTTGGGTTGCTGGGCTTTTCGATCTTTGCGGGGTTACATTGGTTTATTGATTTTGCATGGTATGCTGTCGTGGCTTTTCTGATTTTTAAGTCTCAGCGTTTCTGGAATGATCGCGTTCGATGTGGAATTACTGTTTTTTGTTCGGCTGTGTTTATCGGTTTTGGTTTCTACTTTATGGGTTCAGCGTTGTGGTCGTTGCTGGTATAGTTAAATAGGCTGTTGTATACAGGGTAATTATGGAAGTTAAGGCTGGAAATGCAACGGTACGTTTAATCAAGGGCGATCTCACCGATCAAGAAGTCGATGCTATCGTGAACGCCGCGAACTCGACGCTTCTTGGTGGAGGTGGCGTGGACGGAGCCATACATAGTAAAGGTGGACCGAAAATCCTTGAAGAATGTAGGCAGATAAGGGCAAAAGAATGGCCTGATGGTTTGCCTACGGGAAATGCGGTTATTACCACTGGCGGGAATCTCAAAGCAAAATATGTTATCCACACAGTTGGGCCGGTTTGGCGGGGTGGTCTCTATGAAGAGGCTAAACTGTTGAGAAGGGCCTACTGGAACAGCCTTAAACTTGCCACTGTCAAGGGACTCAAAACGGTTGCGTTTCCCTCCATCAGCACGGGGGCTTATGGATATCCCACAGAGGAAGCCAGTAGTGTCGCCGTTGGAACAATAAAGGATTTTTTGACCAAGGAAGATCAGCTGGATTTGGTGATGGTTGTTTTGTTCTCTGAGCGTGACTTTGAGATATACCTTAGAACAGCACAAAGCCTGCTTTGAACAGGCGCTTTTTAGCCGCTATCGTTGAACAATCTTGCAAGAGGCGTACTCGAGAGCAACCTATAGACAGTAGATAGTTAACGTAACAACAAGAATTTAGAGATAATAACAATGCTTGAAGGCGAAAATTGTTATGGATCAAATTAAAAATGATGAGGTTATAGTTGTTGAGGGCCTAACTAAAGTCTTCAATAAAACCCTAACGGCTGTTAACAACATAAATTTTAGCGTCAAGCGAGGTGAAATTTTTGGGTTTCTTGGTCCAAATGGTGCCGGTAAAACTACAACGATCAAGATGCTCATAACTGTTGTACATCCCACCTCAGGAGAAGCCAAGATTTTAGGCAGTGACATAGCAAAACAAGGTAGAGATGTCCGTGCCGCCATTGGTGTGGTGCCCCAGGAATATACTGCAGACGAAGATCTCACTGCTATGGAGAACATTATGCTTTGTGCTGACTTATACGGTATTCCAAGGCAAGTTTCTAAAGAACGTGCCATGGAGTTGCTTGAGCTGGTTGAGTTGACGCCCTTTAGGGGTAAGCGTGTGGATACCTTTAGTGGTGGTATGCGCAGAAGGCTCGAGCTGGCCTGCGGCTTAATTAATCGTCCCAAAGTGCTTTTCCTTGACGAACCTACGCTGGGTTTAGATGTGCAGACCCGAGTTGCTACTTGGAACTATGTAAAAATGCTCAAAAAAGAATTTGGCATGACCCTTTTTCTCACTACACACTATCTCGAGGAGGCAGACGCACTTTGCGATCGTATCGCCATAATTGATCATGGTAAAATTGTTGTAATCGGCACACCAAGTGAGCTCAAGGATAGTTTAGGCGGTGACATAATCATGTTATCTATTCAAAAAGCGCAACAAGACATTACCGAGCTTATTTGTAACATAGAGCATGTTAAAGAAGTCAAACGGGATAAGGACAGATATACCATCAAATCTTCCGATGGTGAAGTAACTGCGCCGCTAATCATCGAGGCATTGCGTAAAAATGGACATATTGTAACCAAGCTGTCGTTGACTAAGCCGACGCTAAATGAGGTTTATATGCAGTATACTGGGCGGTCGATGCGTGATGTGGAGGAATCACCAAGTTCGGTTATTTCACAGAGAATCACCTTGAGGAGAGCAAGCAGATGAATCAAGAGGTGGACGTGAAGGTTTCAAAGAGCCGCTTTCATGGGCTGTGGGCGCTTACTAATCGGGAACTCAAAAAGTGGTATCAGCAACCCTTTGTTTTTGTAATGGGTATCATTCAGCCGGTTCTGTGGCTGGCGCTTTTGGGAAAAGCTCTAAACATCAGCGCCATAATACCTAACAATATTCCTGGTGTAAGCCAAAGCGCTATTATGTTGGCGACGTTTGGAACCACAGATTATTTTAGTTTCATGGCTATGGGTATGGTTGCCTTCACCACTGTATTCACTACCGCTTTTACAGGTATGTCGGTTGTGTGGGATAAACGCTTAGGCTTTATGAATAAAGTTTTGAGCACTCCTGTATCGCGGACCGCTATTATTTTGGCAAAGGTGTTTGCGGCAAGTATGCGGGCCATATTCCAGGCTACCATAGTTGCGCTCGTTGCTTTCGCGTTGGGGCTAGTCACAGGTACAAACTTCGCTTGGTGGAGCATATTGGGCGTATTTGCTATTGTGTTTCTGCTAAGTGTCGGTCTTGCCTCGTTGTTTACGGCACTTACACTACGGGCAACAAGACTGGAGATGCCACAGGCAATCTTTCAGCTCATAACCTTGCCGTTAATGTTTGCCAGCAGTGCTTATTTTCCCATCGACAAGATGCCCAGCTGGTTACAAGCGGTTGCAAGTGTGAATCCCATCAGTTACACCATAGATGCCGTTCGGCGTTTAATGATATTTAGCGATGGTTTTGGACCATTGGCAATGGATTTTGCATTCGTTGGCGTTTTTGCGCTTGTCGTAACAGCTATCTGTGTAGTTCTTTCCTGGCGGTACCTTAACAGGTAAACGAATTTGCGCTTTATTCACAGGGAGTGACAGAAGATTTCGCTAGTCTTTATATTTAAGTTGCGGTTTCCATCTTAATAATCAAATCAGGAAGGTAAAGTTATGTCATCAGAAACTGTTCCCGTTATAGAAGCATTGAACGTTAAAAAAACGTATATGCTGGGCAGAGTTCCTGTGGAAGCACTCCGGGGAGTGAACTTCCGAGTGGAACCAGGAGATTTTGTTTCAATTTTGGGGCCGTCTGGAAGCGGTAAATCCACCATGCTAAATCTCATTGGTGCATTGGATAAACCCACCTCGGGCACACTTCTCGTTGATGGAGTAGATATAGGTAGACTTAATGATAATCAACTTGCAGACCTGCGGCGCCGGATTGGCTTTGTATTTCAATTCTTCAATTTAATTCCAAGACTTACAGCACGTGACAATGTCGAATTATCCATGGCAATATCAGATATGGGCAAATCTGAGCGTAAAAAACGTGCTATCGAACTCCTTGAAACTGTAGGCCTCAAAGAGCGAGTCAACCACAAGCCTGCTGAGCTCAGCGGCGGACAGCAACAACGGGTTGCCATCGCCCGTGCGTTAGCCAATAATCCCAAATTTCTGCTACTAGATGAACCTACAGGTAATGTGGATTCCAAAACAGCCCGTGAAGTCTTAGCGCTGATTGAGAATCTAAACAAAGAACACAACGTTAGCATCATCATGGTTACTCACGATGAAAAATTGGCACATCAAGCCAACCGTACCGTAAAAATGTTCGATGGCGAAATAAGCTCCGATGTGGTGAACTAATGAAAACCAGAGACATATTTGGATACGCTTTTAGTGCAATTAAACTTCGAAAATTACGAGCAGCCTTAACCACATTGGGAGTAATCGTGGGTATAGCCGCTATCGTTGCGTTGCTCTCTATTACACAAGGCCTGCAGGCGACCATAACCGGAGAACTCAACCAAGGCTTAGCGGCCAACATCCTAATCGTAACGCCTAGTAGCGGAAGCAACGACGGAGGTCTAGGCGGATTTAGTCAAGGTTCCAGTAGCACAGGCTTTAGCCTCTACAGTAACTACACTACGGAAATAAACGCGCTCTCACCAGATATAGAGATGTCTATAGCGGTTATGAGTCGTAGTGGACGTGTTCAATCGGGTGATTTTAATCGATCAGCCACGCTCTATGGCGTAGATTTTAACGATTATGCAACGGTTTACCCAACCTTTAAAGCAGGAATTGGATCCATACCCACTAACCCCTTAGAAATCCAAGTTGTAGTGGGCACACGCATCAACCAGCCAACCCAGAACGGCACAATATTTTTTAATGCAGGTAACTTGATCAATGTTTCGTGGATCAACGCCACTACTCTGCCGCCAGTTGAGGAAAAATATACGGCAGTCGTTGCGGGTGTATTAGATAAAGTTGGCGGCTTTGGCATCGGAGGGCCCTCGGACACAGGTGTCTATATTCCCATCGAAAAGGCGCAGAGCTTCTTTGGCACAGACCAGTGTGACATGATAATTGTCACTTTAAAAAACAGTGACAATGCAACCATAACAAACGTCTCTAAAGCAATAACTGAACACTTTAGTAACCAAGTTACCGTTATTGCTGCAACTACAGTGTTAGGTTTGCTCTCTACAGTGTTTAGTACGCTCCAGTTGTTCTTAGGCGGTATCGCAGCGATTTCACTGCTAGTTGCAGGCATAGGCATAATGAACATCATGATAGTGTCATTGATTGAGCGCACTCGAGAAATTGGCATCCTTAAAGCGTTAGGCATGAAGAGTCGAAGTGTTCTAGCAATATTTCTTGGTGAATCGGTTATCATCGGCTTAATTGGTGCCTCAGTCGGCATTGCGCTGGGTTGGGGATTAGCAGTCATTGTTGCTCAGGTGCTAGGCTCAGGCGCCTTTAGCGTCGGAGGCGGAGGCGGCGCATTTAACATAACACCCTTATTAACTCCCGAAGTTTTCGTGGGTGCACTGATTTTTGGCGTAGGTGTAAGTGTTATATTTGCGCTCTATCCTGCGTGGCGTGCTTCAAAACTAAAACCAGTAGATGCACTCAGATACGAATAATAATAATAATCCTTTTTTATTTTTTTAATTTTGTTAACGTTACCTGTAGCGCGTTAGTTACAGTTACATATACCGATCTTTAGAATTCAGACTTGTTGTGTGTTCTATGTTTACCTTCTTTGATTTGATCCAAATAAGCTTTAAGCAGGAAACGCCATTAGCGTAAAGGTATTCTGTTTGAAGCGTCTCTATCCTGATCAGCCAGCTGTGGGAATTGGAATTGTTATCATAAAGAATCAGCGAATTGTACTTATCAAACGTGGAAATGAACCCGCCAGAGGCAAATGGACCATTCCAGGAGGCTTAGTTGAACTCGGCGAATCTAATGAAGCGGCGGTCATCCGCGAAGCCAAAGAAGAAACCTGTTTAGACGTGGAAAATCCCCGGTTAATAGATGCAGTCAGTCAGGTGGATTTAGATGAAGAAGGCAAAATAAAATATCACTATGTTATAGTCGATTATCTTGTTCAGGTTAGATGTGGAGACATCACAGCTGCAAGTGATGCAGTGGAATTTCGCTGGGTAGCATTGGATGAAGTAGAAACCTATGATTTAACAGCTTCATTTCGGCGCTTCTTTAAAAATAACAGAGAAAAACTTGCAAATGCAGACTCATTTATTAAGCCCCTTTCAGACAGTGTTTAGCAGGCTAATATCAAATAATACCTGACATTCGATCAGTTAAAATTATTAACAGTTAGAAATATGAATTTTTGTGTCATACATGTGCTAAGTTGCCATAATTGACTTATTTTTGGATGAGTATTTTTTTATGGTGGATATTTTGGCAAATAGTGTTTTTGTAAATCTTGATGAATTAGCTGGAAAAGACATTATCGATATAAGCGGGACTGTTCTAGGGCAGGTGAAAGGTGCCAAAACAAATGTTAAAAACTGGCGGGTTACGCATCTAAAGGTTAAACTATCAAGCCAAGCATCTGAACAACTGGGTTTCAAAAAGCGGTTTGGAAGCGCGAGTGTATGTATGCCGGTTTCGCTGGTTACGGCAGTTGGTGATGTTATAACAACAGGTAGTACGGTAAGCGAATTACGGCAAACCGGCGAACTTGCAGAGTGCCCCGAGTAACGAACGATAAAATTTGAATGCTGTTCAGTCTTGTCCAATGATCCCGCCAAGCGTACGGACATACCGCTTTTTTTGTTGTAAAGTTTCCGCTAAAACTGTTTTATGACCGTTAGGTCTGTTCGATATGCCTGGTTGGATCATATGGCGCCAATAGTGAGTTATTTCAGCTGTTGTTTAATTTTTTTTGCTATCTCGTCAAGTTCTTTGCGTTCAACTATGTTGAGTTCATTGAAGCTTGGCAGTGTTTGTCCCATGAACCGGGGTACCACATGAACGTGAAAGTGGAATATTTCTTGTCCTGCGGCTTTGCCATTCTGTTGGATGATGCTTATGCCATCAGCATCGGTTGCTGTTTTTAGGGCGGTTGCGAGTGTTTTTGCGGTGTCGTAGATTATTTGAAGGTCTTTTTTTGGGATGTCAAAGATGTCGATATAGTGGTTTTTGGGAATTACTAGGGTATGTCCTTTGTTGAGCGGTCTTATATCTAGAAATGCCATAACGGTATCATCTTCGCAGAGTTCGCTTGAAGGAGCGGTTCTATGTGCAATTTTGCAGAATATACAATTTTCATCTGTGGTCAAATCATCTCACCGGTGTCTCGTTGTTTGTTAATCAATCAGTTTATATGTTCGGCACTTTTATATTTCTTTATTCGATGGTTTGATGCTATGACTGAACTTGAAGATAAAGTGCGTGTTGAAGTGGGCAAAGTTCAAGATCCTGAAACGGGGCAGACATTTGAGGAAATGCAGATGATTCAAAATGTCAAAGAAACGGCTCCGGGCACCATTACTGTCGAGTTTGTTCCAACCAGTCCGTTTTGTCCCATCGCCTTTAAACTTGCCTCAGATATCCGCGACGCCGCCAGAGCTGTTTCTGGTGTAGAGAAGGCGATTGTATATTGTCATGGTCATGCGATGGAAGAGCAAATTAACGATATGACCAATAAATAATCGTTTAGTTATTTCATTCGACTAAATGCCCATGTGCCGACTGCAATCATTGCTACGTCAAATAAGCACAATACGCCTATGTTGATGTAGAGGGGGTTTAGGGGTGTCCATGCTGAGCCTAAAATCACTGTTCGCAGTGCATCTACCCCGTATGTAAGTGGGTTAAACCTGGCTGCAATCTGTAACCACTCCGGAGTGCCTGCACCGCTTATGGGGAATAGAGAACCACTTAGGAAGAACAGAGGCAGATTGATGAAGGTTTGGATGGCTCCAAAGTTTTCGAGACTACCCATAAAGCTAGCTATGATTAAGCCTATGCTGACTAAACCAATTGTGATAAGCAACATAATGGGCAGTGCAACGATTAATGACCCAGGGTCAAAGGGGATGCCTAGGATAAATCCGAAGGCAAATACAATTAAACCTTGAATCATTGCAGCGGTGCTGTCACCTAGCATTTTACCCATAAATATTGTGAACCGTGATACGGGGGAAACTAGAACTTCTTTCATGAAGCCGAATTCTTTATCCCAAATTACACTAATACCCATAAACATGGCTGTGAAAAGTAGTGTCTGTCCGATGATACCTGGGAAAAGGTACTGCGGGTAATCTATTCCGGGTATGACAAGACGCGCACCAAATCCGGCTGCGAAAACAACCAGCCACAACAAAGGCTGAATAAAGCTTACAGCAACGCGTACTCGATCACGGAGGAAGCGCTTAATTTCCCTTAGCCAAAGAGTATAGAGTGCTCGTGCTTCACTCATCGTATCGCTCTCCTGTGAATGGCCGCTAGACCATGCAACTCTTTAGTTGAATCCTCGCGTATTGAACGTCCAGTGTAGTGTAAAAATACGTCTTCTAGATCGGGTTCTCTAGATAACAATGATTCAACATAGATGTTGTTGTGTGCCGCTATTTCTATGATGCGGGGCATCGCAGTCTTACCATTAGGTACCGTAATTTCTAGGGCACCATCGATCATACGAGTTTTATTAAACCCAAGCCATTTCGTCACCAATTCTGAGAGAGCCTCAAGGTCGTTTGCCTGAACGGTGATAACATCACCTTCAAGAGTGCCCTTTAACTTAGATGGTGTATCTAACACTTCGATTTTGCCATGATCCATAATGGCAATTCGGTCAGAGAGCCGGTCGGCTTCATCCATGTAGTGAGTGGTTAAGACAACGGTTATGTCGTGGGCTTCTTTGAGCTCTTTTATGTATTTCCAGATATGATCTCTGGTCTGTGGATCCAAACCCACGGTGGGTTCATCAAGAAACAGAACCTTGGGGTAATGAAGCAGGCCCCTACCAAGTTCTAGTCGCCGTCGCATACCGCCTGAATAGGTACGCAATAGATTATCCGCTCGGTCTTCGAGTTCTACGAGTTTGAGGATGCGTGCTATGCGATCTCGTTGTTCTGATGCAGGGACACCATAGAGGTTGGCGTGCATGTAGAGGTTTTCTCTACCGGTCAACCGATCATCTATGCTGGGGTCTTGAAAGACTATGCCTATGGATTTGCGAACGTGATTTGCTTGTCGTATAATGTCAAAGCCGTTTACTATGGCGGTACCCGATGTGGGTTTTAGGATTGTGCAGAGCATAGAGACGGTGGTTGTTTTGCCTGCTCCGTTGGGCCCTAGAAGTCCAAAGATTTCGCCTTTTTCCACTGTTATGTCGAGACGATCAACTGCTTTGAAGTTGCTATATGTTTTTGTTAGTTTGAGGGTTTCAATGGCATGGGGCATTTTTGTCGCTCTTTTTATGCAATGAATCTACAACTGATTTAAAGATATTTACGATACCTCGGTAGTTCCGGATGTATTCGGAACTACGTACTTAACATTAGCCTTAAATACTGATAAAATCTATTTGCAAGTGAGCGCATAAGAGCATGAACGGTTCAAACGCAGTTGAGTTAAGAGGCGTAACTAAACGCTTCAATGAGTTAGTGGCCGTAAACAACATCAGTTTAACCATAGGTACAGGCGAAATCTTTGCTCTACTTGGACCCAATGGCTCAGGTAAATCCACCACCCTTAAGATGCTTCTGGGTTTATTGCAACCAACTTCTGGTTCGGTGAATGTATTAGGGACCGATGTGTCTAAAGACCCGATTGGAGTTAAACGGCAAGTTGGATATGTTCCTGAGTCACCAGACTTATATGAATTCTTAACAGGTATTGAATATCTGGATTTTATAGCCGATATCTATAATGTCTCATCAGATGAAAAAAGTCAGCGCATCACTGAATATCTAAAAGCGTTACAGCTCGAAGGCAGAGAGGGCGATATGATAAATAGCTACTCGGATGGCATGAAAAAGAAAATCAGTCTCATTTCAGCTTTTTTGCATAAACCCAAACTGCTCATCCTCGACGAACCCCTAAATGCACTCGACCCCCGAAGTGCACGAATCGTCAAAGACTATCTCCAATCCCTCAAATCACAGGGTGTCACAACTATCCTCTCAACGCATGTTCTTGAAATTGCAGAAGCAGTCTGTGATCACATAGGCATCATGTATCAGGGTAACATTTTGGCGTTAGGAAGCATGAGTGAGCTCAGAGAAAAAGCCAGCCTGCCTAGTTCGGGCTTAGAAGACATATTCCTCAAGTTAACTGGAACAGGCGACCTAAGACCGGTCGTTGAGGAACTGTTACGATGAATTGGCGAACCGTCCGCTACTTGATTAGTGTCGAGCGCAAATCAAGCAGACTTTTACGGGGTGTAAAAACCACCCGATATCATGAACATCGCATAATTGCTTACTGGCCCTATTGGGTTTCAGCAATCATTGGCTTGGTTGGTGGATACTTAGCTACCGTGCTAACTGATGCAATATATGCGAGTTCTGAACAAAACATGTTTGTTCCACTCGATAAGGCTACATTAAGCGTCTTTGTTGCGCTACCAACGATCATTATGGTTGGATGCGTTGTCCTTACGATGTTGCAACAGATTCAACTCGCCGGTATGAAAGCGACTCGAGTGGTGAATTATTGGTTACCCATCACTTGGCAGGAACATACGTTAGCCTCGATTCTATCTAATCTGCTGGGGTTCCCCCTTGCAATAGTTATAGGGGTTTCCGCAGGTATCCTTGTCTTTGCAGTTTTTAACGGTTTAATATTGGCCGCTGCCTTGACTACGCTAATGTTGTTTGGTGCAGCATTTATCGCAAGTTCAACAACAGAAATCGTGCGCATACTACAGACGAGATTTACGGGTGCAGTTTACAAATCCAGTGGTAAAGCGGCAATCTGGGTGCGGTTTGTGGGTACGCTCTTATTTTTTGTGGCCTTCTACATTGTTTATTTTGCGATATTTCAGGGTTCAACTGCGCTCCTTCAAGGCCTAACAGAGGTTCAAAATACTCTTTGGTTTGTACCGTTTGTCTGGCCTGGCGTTACCCTGTACTATCTGCTAAATGGCATAGTTCTAAACGGTGTATTATTTTTGGGTCTATCAGTAGTATTTGCGGGCGCTTTGTGCTACTTTGCCGTTGTTCTCAACACGCGGTTTGGTCTCTATGAGCCTCCAGCGATTACCGTTCAAACCAAAGGCTCACAGTATATGCCTAAAACAGGCATTTTGAATAAATTTGGCTACAGCAGTATTGAAGCAGCAATAATACGCAAAGATATTCGAGCCTTTACAAGACGCCGAGAACTAATTAGTACATTCATTTTACCAATCGTCTTTATTATAGTGGCCGTCATTAATTCGATAAATCTTGGCAATAATGGGGTCGAGATGAATTGGATTTTTGAGGGTATGCTTTTTCTTTTCCCTGGGGCTCTTATGGCTATGCTGTTGGGTAATATGCTCATAGGTGAAGAAGGGCAAGCTGTTTGGCGCATTTATGCCTCACCGGTATCTGCTCAAGGCTTGGTTAAAGCCAAGTATACCTTCTTAATCGTAATGTCAACCATTACGCTTATCATAACGGGCACAGTCGGCGCCATCTTTTTTAGATCATCACCCATGCTGATAACGGCGGCTTTTTTGGAAGCCTTATTTCTGATTTTTGCGTTGGGTGCAATTGGCTTAGTCTGCGGCTTTAGAGGTGCTGATTTCACCGGAGGTCGTCGACAACGGATGATCCGCCAGGAATGGGGATTGATAAGCCTTCTTGTGTGTGTAGTTGCAGGTTTAGCAATACTGGCTCCACTTGTACCGTATCTGCTTGGAACTATTGTAGGAGAACTAGGTGGACTTTTGCCGTTTACATTTCCAACCATGGGACCGACTGAGCTGGCGGTTGCCCTATTGGTCAGCGGCATCATTGCAACAGTGATTACAGGTATAGCCTACAAAATAAATCTCAACTACGCAAAAGAACTCATACGCAAGGCAGAAATCTGATATATCTGAGATCGAAAACATTATATGTAGATGAAGTATCAAGACAGGTTTAATTTGCTTGTGGAATCTGTATGGGAACTGAGGGAAAAGGAACAATCTTCCGCAGAAAAGATGACCGCTATCTGCTTTATTTGCCGGTCCGCTTAGTAGACGACAGCATGTTTCCCCTAAAATGCGAAAGCTCAATGCCAGTTAAAATCCGCTTCAACCCAAAAGATGGTAAACTAATTGTCGAAAAATGGCCGGAAAAAGAAAGCTGAAGACGATTTTAATTTCAATTTTAGTTAACTATCATGATCTAATCACAAACTTATTTAACAAGTTAATAGGAATATAAAAATTTTAAAAAATTATTAATTAAAACAGGATATACTAAACACTGGTGTCGTCAAAAAATGGGCCAGCGGATAACAAACCCCGTTGTCCATAGGTTTTAGCATAGTTCCTTTAATGGCCTCGTACCTGCCTTTGTTTGATAATCTCGGCAGAAACGTGTGGCTCTTTGGTAACTGTCTCTATAGTGCAGATGTGGAAGTGGATACTTCTGTCTGCGTAGTCCTAAGCTTCTAAGTATAGTTTGTACTCCTTGACTTTCCGCTCATAAAGGTTGAGTTATCATTGACTTCTTTGAGATGTTGTTTGTGGTTAGCTAAAAATTGGTCAGGGTTTTCTTGTAACCAAAGGAACCATGCTGATAAACAGCCAATGTAACATTTTTTAGTGTTGGAGCTTAAACCTAAAATGGCGTTTTGATATGATTGATATTCAGAGATTTTCTTGCCAAAATAAGCTTCGAAGCGTCCAGGAAAACTTCGTTATAGGCGGTTTTTGTCACGGGAGGTCACAAGGGAGGCTAATGATATCGGTATACTTAAAGGCGTTTACTCATTATAGAATATATTTAAACATTCAAAAGTCTCTGTCCTCAAAGGATGTCACATTATGCCTATAAACATATATGAAACCTTCAAGTGCCCTATCTGTAAAACAGAATTCATAAACCCCGAAGAACTTCGAGTCCATAGAATGAACACACACAAAGGCCAAAGTCACGAAACCGGCCTTGGAGCTTTCCCCTAAGCACTGCATTAAACATACTTTTGAGGTTCTATCTATAAAAATGAACAAGTAGCAATAAATTGTCCGCTTTAAATTAGGTTTATAATTATTTTCAGAAACATATTTGTTAGGTGAAAATCTAAATTCGACTCTACACAGCTAAAATATACTGGAATGTAGATGGATAATACAGGGAGCTTTTCAAAAGTTAAATATGTGTTCTTCTGCTTGTGTGTTTAGTTGACCGATTTGAACCACAGAGTTATCCTTTGCGCCGCTTTAGTATTCATTGCCGCTGTTGTTCTCTCGCTCGGTCTGGGTCTTAACTGGACCGAAAATCAAGTAATATCCAGGGAATTCTATGTTGGTGTCGAATATGCTTACGGCGGCGAGGTTAGTGAAGTCAAGGCCCTGGTGGATAAAGTTAGGGATTACACGAACCTATTTATTATGGGTTCAGTCGATGACAATTTTAAGGCTAACCGTTCCGCTTTGGATGAAGCCTGTGACTATATAGTTGATGCCAAACTGCATCTTATCGTTCTGTTTACGGGTAGTGACCAATATAGCTACTCCATCTTTGATTGGATGATTAAAGCTGAACAGAAATATAGTGATCAGTTTCTTGGAGTTTATCGCTATGATGAACCTGGAGGTAACCAAATAGACACGGGCTCCACAATGCTCATCAAATCCGGCTCAAACTATACAGGGGTCGCTCAGAACTACACTAACACCATAAAAACCATCTTTGTTGACAACTATCTCAAAACAGCGCCAAGAATCTTTACTGCCGACTATGGGCTCTACTGGTTCGATTACAAAGGGAATTATAGCACTGTTTTTGTTGAATACGTTGGAAATGAGAGCCGTACGCGACATATTGCGCTGGGTAGAGCGGCCGCAGAAACCTTTGCTAAAGACTGGGGGGTCATCGTCACATGGAAATATGAGCAACCGCCCTATCTTGAAAATGGAGCGGAACTCTATAAGGACCTCTCATTGGCTTATGCATGCGGCGCCAAATATGCGGTGGTTTTTAGTTATCCCCAAACCGGCGATTATGGTATATTAACTGATGATCATTTTGGAGCATTAGAAAAATTCTGGGATGCCCTCCATAATAATCCCGGTAGTTTGGGCTTCAGCCCAGCCAATGTCGCCTATGTTGTGCCTGCTGATTATGGTTTTGGCTTCCGTCGTCCCGACGATACAATATGGGGGCTGTTTACCGCTGACGGATTATCAGAAAAAATCTATACTGATGTAGAAACCTTGATCGATAGATATGGTACACAACTAAACATCTTTTATGATGACCCCCAAACAAATGGTATATTAAAAAATTATCGGGAAATTTTTTATTGGAATCAGACCATCCCATAAATTCGACATAATTATGGCTATTAAAAGTTCGATAGAACCGCTTCTTGGTAGTTTTGTGCTCTTATAGAAGGTGTGCATATAGAAGCGATGTTGTGTACCGTAGTATGTTTTGTTGTTGCTCACATCGCGGGGGTATTTTTAAGTTGGATATTCAGCATATTTGATTATTATGTTCTCCAAAGTCCTCATCGAAGCATCTGGTTTAACCAAAAAATTTGGTGAATTTGTCGCTGTCGATCATATCGATTTTGAAGTGTATCGGGGTGAGTGTGTCGGTTTTTTGGGGGCCAAACGGTGCGGGCAAAACCACGACTGTATACGCTACTATGAAATGGTTATTTTCGCATTCTGATAAATCCGGAAAAATCTTACGTCGTACTCAATTTTAAGATTATATCTTTTTTAATAATACAGTATGTAATGTGGCAGATATCCTGTAGGTTTTTTACAAAGCAATATAATACAGTAAAAGAATCGGAGCGATCTAATGGGAAAGGAGCTTAATCTTCTACAGAAGGCAATCAGTTATAAAACCACAGAATCGTGGACAACAATTCCACACATAACATTTATTTACGAAGCTGATGCAACTGAAATACTGAATAAATTTGGCAAACTAAACGAAAAAAATCAAGATTTAAAATTGACTATAAACACCTTATTACTAAAAATATGTACAGAGGCTATCAAAACTGCGCCGCAAGTGAATGCTCATATAAAATACAATTCTAAACGTATCGCTGGCAAGATTGAAGTTATAAAAAACATAAACATATCTATGCCATGGTTACTTGAAAATAACGAAATTGTCGTTATAAATTTAAGAAATTTTGAAGATAAAACGCTTGTAGAAATGCAAGAGTACATTAACAAAATCGCACAGAAAATAAATAATTGCAACATTCATATTCCACTGTACCGCGTTTCTGTAAGCATCATGATAGAAGAAATGAAAAAAGGACATTTGTTAAGAGCAACATACGCGCTTTTAGGGGCGGCTTTTGACAAAACAAAACCCAATAAAAAAGATATTAAAGAATATGACAAGATACCCATAAAAGATAAAATAATCCCCCCTGACCTGCAACCCGGAACAATTACAATCTCTAATTTAGGCTCGGTTTGTAAAGGGTTAAACGGCTTTATGGGAATTTTGGAGGTTATCCCGCCGCAAGTTTTTGCAATAGGTATAGGAAGTATTCAAGAAAAGCCCTGTGTGATAAAAAATGAAAATAACGAAAAATTCATTGCGATAAGAAAGGTAATTCCTATATGTTTGGGATTTGACCATCGTGCTTTGAATTTTGGCGATATAGTGCCATTTATTCAAAAAATGGAACATATTTTCGAGCATAGTGAATTACTTAAGGAGTGGTATTAGCGAATTACTTAGGATGGGTATTCCACGTGAACTATCTATAGCTTTCCCGCCTGTGTCAAAACTCAAAACTCAACTCAACGTTACCTACTGCATTCAGTATTTGGATACTCGTTTTACCCACAAATGCATTGTAACAAAGGCGTAAACATAAAACTGCAAATAGTGGCTACCACTCATAACAGGAGCAATTATACGCCGTCTTTTCAATTTTACATTGTTCACAAGTCCGTGTGGCGCATCGGTTTTTTGGTAGCGTGTTCAAGGTTGCGTTTTGGATTTTGCGGTTTTCTTTCCGCCCGTTTGTGCGTATATCTTTTTTCTCCAACGTCCACGCTACATTGATCCAAATGTATGATTGGCTCGCAGTCAATTCCCTGCGCCCTAGTGTAGTGGTCTATACGTTCGAAGCATTAGAACTGTAAAGTTATGTCAGGTTATCGGGATATGTTGAGTCAAATTTCGGAAAAGAGAACTTGTTATTGTATAAAATAATCAAAAAAGAAGAGAGGGATAGATATAGTCGGTTCATCTTTTTTGTTTTTTTCGTTTATGTACTATGGCGCCAATTGTAATTATCACAATCATCAAGATTATAGTGATGACCACTGCATAAGTTGTCCAATCTGCATTGCTATCGGATGGGGTGTTTGATGATGGGGCGTCAAGGTCCATGGTTATTGTGTGTATGCTGTGAGTATAGGAGAAGCTGATTAGCCATGAGTCACCTTTGGATTCGCTACTAAAATCTACTAGTTCGTGGTTGTCGATGTAGGCTTTAAGTTTGGATATATTGCTCAGGGTGGCTTTGGGGATGTAGATGTTTACGTATCCAGTTGTACCTGTTGGACCTTCTGCGGTGAAGGATAAACGGTTATTGTCGGGATCAAATCTGAACTGACGTATTGTTGAGTTGGAGTTTATGGTAAATATGTTGCTTTCAGGGCTTTCTGGGTTGTCAAGTGTGAGGGCCAGGTTTATTGTTTTTTCGGCTGTAGCCGTTGTTTGGGTTGCTTCGACTTCAGCTTTAATCAAGTAGTTGCCAGTGACGTCGGGTTTCCAAACGACTCCATAGCTACCGTCAGATGATGTCTGTGCTAGTGATAGGCTTTCCCATGTACGTCCGCCTGTAACGCTATAGGAAATAAGGACTGATACATCAGATAGCGGATTACCGTTTAGCGATAAAACACCGTTGATGTTGACTCTAAAGTTATCGCCTGTAACAGTGCTCATACAGGAGAGGTCGATGTTTGGTATAGGCCTGGATGGAGTAGGTGATAATGTGGGTGGAGGTGTGGGGTTTGTTGTCGGCTGAGTAGTTGGGGACGGTGTTGGATTGGGGCCTGGTGCTGTAACTGTTATGATAAGTGTAACTCTTCGCTGAGAGTCTTCAAACGCTATGTAGTGTGCGCCTCCGAACACTTGTGGAATTGTTATGGTGGTTTCAAACGATCCTGCAGCGTTTGCGGTTGTTGTGCCGATAATTTGAGCTTTTGCCCATTCGTCACTTGTGAGGGTAGTGGCGATATAAGATGTACCGATGAGCTGATTACCGTCGAATCTGATGTAGATAACGTCGCTTGAATGGAACCAGGAACCTGAAATGGTCAGATTATCTCCGGGTCGCACGTTTACTATTGTGGATAAATTCATGCCGTCACCAAAGACACCATAGGCGATTTGGTTCCCAATTTGTTTTATCCCACGCCAGTATTGAGTGTAGTCGGCATATGCATACGGGATTCCGTTTATTTCAGCACGGAAAGAAATTGCTGTAGACATGTTGGAATCAAAGCTATAACCAGCATTTTGTAAGTCAGGGATTTTGGTACTAAAAGAGATTTTACCTGTTGAATCAGAGGTGGTATTTGTCCAATAGTTCCAGTTGTTAAATGTTGGATCTAAATAGTAAATGTTGATCGCTGTATTTGCTGGATAGAGTGAACCGGTGAATTGAACGTTAGTGCCGCCAGGTCCAGATGGGGGTGAAAGTTGCAGGTGCGCTTTGGATACATAAATTTTAATTGCAACCCTGGCTTCGGAATCTTCAATTGAGAGATAGTGTTCACCAGCATGGGCAGTCTCGGGAATTGTCACTGTGGTACTAAATGAGCCGTTTTTGCTAGCGATTGGTGAACCGATAATTTTTGCGTTTGCCCATTCGTCACTTGTTACAGTCCCCACAATGGCATCACTATCCCAACGGATGTATATCTGGTCGTTTGAGTGGAACCACTTGCCTGATATAACAAGAGTGTCACCTACCATGGTTTTGACTGATTGCAGATTTGTGCCGTTACCGAAAAGCCCAGATGCGGTTTGGTTCCCGACTGTTTTTAGGCCTCGGGCATATTCATTATAGCTTGCATAACCATATGTGCTACTGGAGACTCCGAGAATTTGTGATCTATATTCGATTTGAGTGTAGGTTTCAAAATTGTCATAGCTGCCAACGGATTTCTTTAAGTCAGGTGCAACGGAATCAACACGTATCTGTCCCCCTACATCAGCGATGGTTTCAGTCATTAGTTGCCATCGATTAAAGGCTGGATCGTAATATTGGATGCTGACACGTTCTCCTACAGGGTAACCAGAACCCGTAAAAGTGATGGGAATTCCGCCGGGACCCTCAGACGGCGAGATACTTAGAGTAGTATTGTAGGCTATCGCATTAACCGTTAGGTAGGTGTCGGTTACAGCAGTTCTGCTGGTGATATCGTCGAGTGCTTTTATGTAATAGTTGCCGGGGGTAGTAGTTGCTGGAATTGTACCGTTAATCCAGTAGCTACCGACAACCCAGACACCTGAAGGGGAGTCGTAGCTATGGGTTATCTCATTATCTGTTATATCATAAACTGATATGGATGGGGTGTAGATATATCCTGAAGATGCGGACGGCTTATTGTCTGTGGCTAAAAGCAAAACTGTTCGATCGCCAGTCCATGTAACACCTCCAAAATAGAGGTTTACTTTGTCTCCAGCTTGAATTTGTTGACTGGGGGTACTTGCGGTTTTATTGTTGATGATGATGGACCCGCTTGAAGATGACACAGAAGCTATGAAAAATGGAAGTGTAATTGATAGGATTAGCGAAATTATCAGAAAGACGCTTAATTTACGCTTTATCATACTGATCACTTAACGTATAATACTATACAGCGCTTATTAACATTTTTGATAGTAAAATATTTATTTAGCATTTATGGCATGAGAAACTTTTTTGAGCTAAAAATTACGTTTAAGAGATAGTCAAGTCTCAGCGATTCCGAAAACAGATTCCGAAAACAGGCCGTAAGAAATTTATCAAACAAAAGGGCAAGATTAGGGGGACATGAAATGAAGAAAAAGCTATACCTCGTAGTCACCGCCGTCTCCATCATCATTTTAATTCTGATTTCGGGGTTTCTGCTTAACGGACAAAAACCAGTGGAGGAGACTAAAACACCCCAAGCATTCGTTGGCATAGCATACTGTGGAAACACCGTTGCAGAGGGAAAACTGCTGATTGATAAAGTCAAAGGTTACACTAACCTCTTTGCGCTCCAGTCAGGTATGCTCTATAGAGACTTATCAAGCGTTGAAGAATTAGGTGACTACGCAATTGATGCTGGAATGTATTTTCTGCCATCTTTTGGGGAATTCGTTCAAGAGACGCTCTCAGATTGGCTTGATACTATGGAAGTGAAATGGGGCGACCATCTCTTGGGCGTGTATCATGGAGATGAACCGGGAGGTAAAATGCTCGACGATTATGTCAAATTTAGTGACCCAATCACAGGTGACTCTATAACAAAAACAAAATACGGCGATATTGTTGTGCAAAAACCCAACGGTATAGTAATCAACTATCAGCTTGATGGTGCTATACGTCTATCCGAACCTGCCCCCGCAGGCAGCAGTTCAGACATAAACAGTGAAAAAGTATTCTATACTGACGGTACCGTTGAGGTAGTCAAAGTAGCACCCAACGGTTTTAGCTTCCAAACATATCAACAACTACAAGATTTACGGGTCTTTATAGATGTAGAGGAAACAGTCCAAAGATTCTATGCACGGGATAGCGATAAGATGGATTTTCTGAGAAATAAAACTCAAACCTTTACCTCAGATTATGCACTTTACTGGTTTGACTACTTAGCAGGCTACAATGTGATGCTAAGTCAAATCGGATGGAACCTCAGCATAACCCAGCAAATAGCACTCTTGAGAGGCGCCGCAAGCGCTCAGCAGAAGGACTGGGGAGTAATCATAACCTGGAAGTACCAGCATCCACCATTTCTTGACAGCGGCACTGAAATTCTCAGCCAACTAAAAACATCCTATGAATGCGGAGCCAAATACCTAATCGTCTTTGACTACTACACTGAAAACTCGGGACCATATGGCACAATGAAGGAAGAACATTTTGAAGCCATGAAAACATTTTGGAAAGATGTAGTTAAAAATCCCAAGGTAATTCAGGGATCAATCAAAGCTGATACTCTTATGATTTTTCCAAAGGATTATGGATGGGGAACCCGTTGGGCAGAAGACAAAATCTGGGGCATCTTCAAAGCTGACCACCAGACACAACAACTTTGGATGCTTATGCAAACAGTCCTAGAAGAGCACGGATTAACCACAGATATTATCTACGATGATACAAACTATCCACCTGCAACAATGTATCAAAACATCTACCACTATCAAGAATACAATAGCCCTGTGCCCTATAAATGAAAAAGGTATTTGTTTGACGTTTAATTTGTTTTTCCAATGATTTTTTTCAGCATGCAACGTTTATTAGTGTGTGAAAAAGGGCCATCAATAAAATAATTGCTTTGTCGCAATATTCGTAAATTGGGAATAATGAATAATTGGGAATGATAAATATTTAGAAATATTAAATAAATAAGATAAAATGCGACAGCTAAAGTAATGGTTAAAATGATAGCGCTGATATCCACATTGATTCCCTTAACGTTACTTATTTTAGGCGTATACGAGAAGGATAGAAACAAAAAAAACGTTAATAAACTAAAGATCAGGGTCAATGTAAATGGTGTCAGAGGAAAATCCACGGCAACCCGCCTTATCACAAGTATCCTACAGGAAACGGGCTATACAACGGTTGGTAAAACGACGGGAAGCGCCGCGCGGTATATTACCCCGTCGGGACTAGAAAGAGAACTCGAGCGCAAACCTGAAGGTCCCAATATAAAGGAACAAATGAAAACAATAAAGTATGCCGCAGAAGATGGAGCTGACGCACTGGTCTGCGAGTGTATGGCGGTTAGGCCAGAATATCAGGATATATATCAAAATCAAATGTTTATGGCTAATGTAACAGTTATTGTAAATGTATTAGAAGACCACATGGATGTAATGGGTCCTACACTTGATGAAGTTGCACGGGCATTTTCACGCACAATCCCATACAACGGACAACTGATTACCATAAAAAATAAATATGCAGATTTTTTTACAAGAGTCGCAAAAGAACGCAATACAGAAATAACTTTTGCAGATACCAAGGAAATTCCGGAAGGGTACCTAAACAAGTTTAACTATATTTTATTTCCCGAGAATATCGCATTAGGATTGGCTGTTGCGAAGGCATTGAAAATTAGTAAAAAAATTGCATTAGACGGTATGTTAAAAGCAGCTCCCGATCCCGGTGCGCTTTGTGTTAATTATTTGGATGAAGTGAATTGGAACGGTTCGGTTTTTGTAAATGGTTTCGCGGCAAATGAGCCGAGGTCATCGTTAAAGATTTGGGAATTGGTTCAAAAAATGACGGACCTCCCGCTGAAAAATTCAATCATTATTTTCAACGGACGACCTGATCGTGTCGACCGAACGCAACAGTTTGTAGAAGACTTCTTCCCGCATCTTAAAGGCGTTACACTCGTTGGAATGGGGCAGGGAATCAAGTCGATTCAAGAGAACATGAACAAAGGATGTTTTCCAGATGTATTGGAATATGTTCATTTAGAAAACGCTCCCCCACATGAGGTTATAAACACTCTACGGGGAATGATGAAAAACCGACTGCTTTTCGGTGTTGGAAATATCCATGGCGATGCACAGGACCTTATTGAAGCTTTATTACATAAACGCACAAAGAATAAAGCAGTACCCACATCTGTCGCACCTTTTAACTCAACTGGATATTGTGTTTTGCAAGAAAAAATTGCGGTTAATTATTAATTTGGAGACGTGATAAAAATTTTTTTTAGCGACTTTTATTTAGCAGTACTTGTCGGTTTGACGCTGAGTCTTCTAGTGATGGAAATTTTTGGCGTGACTCCAGGAGGACTGATTGTTCCGGGGTATTTGGCCTTGGTTTGCGATACGCCCGCTACGGTATTATTGATATTTCTCATTTCGTGTATAACTTATGTTATAACTAAATATTTATTATCTAAAATTGTTGTGCTGTATGGACGACGACGGTTTGCCGCTCTTATAATTACAGCTGTTCTGCTCGCATTGATTTTTGAGTGGGCTGTTCCGTTGTTCAGTTTCTCCACTTTCGAGTTTCGCGGAGTTGGTGTTATCGTTCCCGCGTTAATAGCCAACTGCTTTTTCAAACAAGGCATTAAACTCACACTGGTTTCTGTAACATCGGTAACACTACTCACATTTGGGGTTCTTTGTTTGAACTATTATCTAATGTAAGGAAAGAATCTAATGAATATCACCAATACATTAAAAAAAATATATTTTATTTTTGTGCAACGGACAGAGGAAATATCAGTCATCAACACTACAAATGCAGATGGTGTACGCAGAACCGATGAACGCATATTTAAATCATTAAATATTAAAAAGAAGGTTCAAAAATACATTGCCCATAGGTATCCTACACGCAGCATTACATACGCTCTGTTAATCGCCATACTATTTGCCGCATTGTTCACGTATGCAAATTTACCTGATACAAGAAGCACACAAAACACATCGTACGAATCTCTTTTTGCACACACCAATCCAGACGCCGGTAGCGTTTTTACAGCCGCTTTTGTTGGGGATATTATGCTGGGGCGCAGTCTACAAGATGCTTCCGACTTTTATGGCTATGAGTCCTATTTCAAGAAAACAAGTGACTATTTCAAAGGGGTTGATCTTGTATTGGGTAACTTCGAAAACCCCATTATTAATGACGACAAAGAGTTTATTGCAACTCAAAAAAGCATTTTATTAAGCGCCAATTCAAACTGTCTGGAGGCTATTAAAAACGCAGGATTCAATATGCTCAGTCTTGCAAATAACCATATGATGGATTACGGAGTAACTGGCATGTTAAATACACTGGAGTCGTTAGATAGAGCAGGTGTTGCACACTTTGGAGCCGGCCGGGATGTTAATGAAGCCAAGAGCTATCAGTTAATAGATAGCAACGGAACAAAAATAGCCGTGCTAGGAATAAACGCAGTGTCTATGCAGGGATTTGCATCAAAAAATACACCCGGCATACTGGCTACGCATACTTCAGAAACAGCCTATTTAGATGCGGTATCAGACGCCGCCTCAGCGGCCAATGTTGTCATCGTGTTCATACATTGGGGCGATGAATATACAACAATTGTTTCAAGCAATCAACGAGAAATCGGAAGAAAGCTGATCGACGCAGGGGCAGATATTGTTATTGGAAGCCATCCGCACATATTGCAACCCATAGAAATATATGAAAACGGAATTATTTTTTACAGTTTAGGAAATTTTATTTTTGACCAAGGTTGGAGCCGGACCAAAGATTCCTGCATAGTTCGTTATTGCCTTGATGAAAATGGACAGGGCGTGTTCGAATTGATCCCGCTTAGAATAAAAAATGGAAGTCCAGCTGAAACTGACAACACAATCTTTACAAAACGAATCTTTCATACCCTAATGAAGAACCTCCCTTCTGAAAATTATTTCATATATAATAACAGACTATACATCATCCACCCATGTTAAAGTTGAACTAACCATTATCTGGGGGATAAATTGGCTCTAAGATAAAATTTGCCAGCCATAAACCATAATAATTATCAGTTGAGTCTGGATATGTTGCAGTATGAAGGAGCTAACCAGCACAACCAAATCGTCATCAAAACCACTAACATCTAAGAACCTGTCCTCAATAAATTTTTAACTAGCGGTGTGCATAACATGTTGTGGTTAACTGTTTGAGATATGATAGTGATTTAACTGATAAAGAATGGAGTATAATTGAGTCAATATTTAC
>Ga0123356_10001497_pt1 | contig 25689 bp, 16 predicted proteins | sample TergutEmb28metaG_2_FD_92546 | JGI IMG/M metagenome (GOLD analysis project Ga0123356, IMG submission 92546) | Embiratermes neotenicus P3 segment gut microbial communities from Petit-Saut dam, French Guiana - Emb289 P3 | ecosystem: Host-associated > Arthropoda: Insects > Digestive system > Gut ...
AAAGATCCCGGATTTTGAAGGAAACCCCGGAATATCGGTTCTGACCGATGAATACGGCTCGATCGAATGGGATGTAAACATCACCGAAGCAGGTTTATATAATATTTCTGTCGAATATTTTAATATTCCGGGCAGAAATTCTGCAATACAAAGGACACTGAAGATCAATGATGAAATCCCGTTTTTTGAAGCGGGTTTGCTTGAGTTCAACAGAATTTGGGTCAATGATAACGATGTTTTTCAAACAGACAATGCAGGGAATCAAATCAGACCTTCGCAAATCGAAAAAAGCATGTGGCAAACAACAACGATTTCAAATCCTGCAAACGGATATACAGAGCCTTTGTATTTTTATTTACAAGAGGGAACCAACCGTATATCTTTGATTTCTGTACGAGAACCGATGATAATCCGTTCAATAACGATCCGCCAAATACCGGTCATAGCCGATTACAATGATATTTCTCATTCGGGACGTTCGCCGGCTCCCGGTGAAACGATCGTGATCCAAGGACAATATGCAAACCGAAAATCATCACCCATGCTCTTTCCGATGACAGATCGTTCAAGCCCCGCACCCGATCCGCACAGCTCAAGAAACGTTATGCTCAATAACATAGGCGGTGAAGCGTGGAGCATACCCGGACAGTGGATCGAATGGGATTTTTATGTTCCGCATGACGGTCTGTATAACATAGCAATGAGCGTAAAGCAAAACATAATCCAAGACACACATACATACAGAAGTATTACGATCAACGGTGAACATCCTTTCAGTGAAGCAAAAACCATACCGTTTGCATATTCAAATACCTGGCGTGTCGATACATTGGGTGAAGACGAACCGTATCTGTTTTACTTAACGGCGGGTAATCATACACTTCGCATGGAAGTCACACTCGGAGATTTTGCACCGTATTTACGTGACGTACAAGACAGTGTTTTAAACTTAAATAATATTTACCGAAATATAATTATGATAACCGGAGCAACACCTGATATGTTTCGCGATTATCAAATAGCACGTCGCATGCCTTGGTTAAAAGAGGCACTTGAAAATGAACGCGATAACATGGATCGTATATATAACGGATTAACAGTAATATCGGACGGAAACGTACAGCGAGACTCTGTATTACGAACTGCTTCAGTTCAATTGCAACGAATGATCGATCGGATCGAAGACACACCGCGCGAACTTTCCGGTATGCAAAACAGCATAGGATCGTTGGGAACATGGATGATGCATATACGCACCCAACCATTGGCTGTTGACAGGATTTTCATAATGCCCGTCGGCGAAACACCGCCGCGTCTCAACAGCGGGTTTTTTGCTCGTGTTTGGCACGAGATATCATCCTTGGTTTTATCATTCTTTATCGATTACAGTGCGATCGGCAATACAACAGACTCTGAAGATGCTGACAGTATCACTGTTTGGATAGGAACATCGGGCATAATGCCGTCCGGCAGTACAATAACAAATCAGGCAACAGCGGGGCGCGACCAAGCCAATGCGGTAAGAGCACTTATAGATGAAAGTTTTACACCTTACACAGGGGTCAATGTCGATCTGATGCTTGTAGATATGGCGATGCTCTTACCTGCAACACTATCGGGACAGGGACCTGACGTTTCACTCATGGTCGGACCCGAAGTCCCGATGAACTACGGCTTGCGCGGAGCAGTTGCCGATCTTGCATTGTTCCCTGATTTTGATGAAATCGCAACTCGCTTCCATCCCGAAAGTCTTGTACCGTATACATTTCGTGATCATACTTTCGGGCTTCCCGTGACACAAACATTTCCGATGCTGTTTTACCGAAGTGACGTTTTGGAAGAGCTTGAACTTGAAATACCCGAAACATGGGATGATGTACGCGATGCACTTTCTGTATTGAATGAAAACAACATGACATTCGGTTTACCGGTATTTGATATGAATGCTTCTGCAGGAACATTCGCTATTATGCTTTATCAAGCCGGCGGGCAATTTTACGGAGAGGACGGAAAATACAGCGCACTCGATTCAACCGTTTCGCTCAATGTATTCAGAGATTTCACACGTTTCTTCACAGATTTCCGCTTGCCGCAGGCATATGATGTCGCAAACCGTTTCAGAACCGGAGAAATGCCCCTTGCAGTAGTGGATTACAGTTTATACAATGCACTTCAGGTTTTTGCACCCGAGATCCACGGATTATGGAGCTTCAGAAAAGTACCGGGAACCATGCAGGAAGACGGAACGATAAATCATGCGACAGTCATGGGCGGGTTTGCCACTGTCATGCTCGATCGAACGGAAAACAAAGATGAAGCATGGGAGTTCATGAAATGGTGGACTTCGGCTGATATACAGGCAAATTTCGGGAAAATACTTGAATCACTGCTCGGACCTGCCGCAAGATATCCGACAGCCAATGAAGAAGCATTTATGAGATTGCCGTGGGCAACACAAGATTTCAACGCATTGATGGATCAATATAATTATGTGTTCGGCATACCGCAAGTACCCGGCGGCTACTTTACCAACAGGCAGATCTACAATGCATTTTACGCAGTAGTCACTGACGGAACATCAAGTCCGAGAGAAGCGCTCCGAGACAATGTACGTTATATAAACGATGAAATAACATTCAAACGATGGGAATTCGGAATCGACTGAAATAAGAAAGAACAGAGAACGATAATATGGCGGAAAGACGAAGTCTTTTATGGAGTAACTTAAAAAAATACAGGTACAGCTATGTTTTGATGGCTCCGTTTCTTGTGCTGTTTTTTACATTTACGGTGCTTCCCGTAGCTGCTTCAATGTTTTTCAGCTTCACTAACTTCAATATGCTCCAATGGCCTCAATTCGTCGGTTGGACAAATTATGCAAGACTGTTTTTGGAAGATGAAATATTCATCATTGCCATAAGAAATACGATAATTTTTGCCGTTGTGACAGGACCTCTCAGTTATATATTATGTTTCACATTCGCATGGATCATAAATGAATTGTCTCCGAAAATACGTGCATTCATGACGGTCATATTCTATGCTCCGAGTATAGCCGGAACTATTGTATTTTACGTTTGGTTGTTTATCTTTTCAGGTGACCGTTACGGTTTGGTAAACGGGATACTTCTCAGTTTAGGGATCATCCAAAGTGAAATAAACTGGTTGCGCGATGCGGATTATATTTTACCGATCCTTATAATCGTTCAATTATGGATGAGTCTCGGGACGGGATTCTTAGCTTTTATTGCAGGTCTTCAAACAGTTGATCGATCATTATATGAAGCCGCGGCAGTCGACGGTATAAAAAACCGTTGGCAGGAGTTATGGTATATAACACTTCCGTCAATGCGTCCGCAATTGATGTTCGGTGCAGTCATCCAAATAACAAATTCATTTGCTGTTGCACATATATCTATCATCCTTGCAGGTTTCCCGAGCACAAATAACGCCGGAGCCACGGTCGTTACGCATTTACTTGATTTCGGTACATTCCGTTTTGAAATGGGTTATGCTTCCGCTATAGCAACGATATTATTCCTGATGATGGTAATAACAAACAAAGTGATCCAACGTTTACTCAGAAAGGTTGGTTAATAAATGTCAGCAGGACAACCGAAACTCCAATATAATCAAGCCAAGATCACACAGGCTGAAATAAACAGGCGAAAGTACGGGCGGATTCGTTTAAAACCGAGAAAACGCTTAAACCGTTCATTCGGCGGCAGTGTTGCATTATTCATACTGCTTGCCGCAGTTGGTGCTTTCATGTTTATGCCGATTATATTGATGATCATGAATGCATTCAAACCTCTTGATGAACTGTTTTATTATCCGCCCCGATTCTTTGTTCGAAACCCTACATTCAGAAATTTCGTTACACTTTACAATCTCATGACAGAGTCATGGATCCCGTTTTCACGATATGTCTTTAATACGATTTTCATCACCGGTGTCGGAACGGTCGGACATGTGCTCATCGCATCGGCAGCAGCATATCCTCTTGCAAAACACAATGTACCCGGTAAGAAATTCATATTTGCTGTCATCGTTTTGTCATTGATGTTTGCACGTGATGTCACACAGATCCCGAATTATATGATCATATCGGCATTGGGAATAAACAATACATACTGGGCGTTGATATTTCCTGCCTTTGCAGCGTCACTGGGTTTATATTTGATGAAGCAATTCATGGAACAGATACCGGATTCTGTAATAGAATCGGCAAAAATAGACGGTGCATCCGAATTCAGAGTTTTTTGGTCGATCGTCATGCCGAATGTAAAACCGGCTTGGTTGACGCTTGCCATACTCATGTTCCAATTATTATGGGGTGAAACCGGCGCTCTGTTCCTGCGATCGGAGCAGCTTAAGCCATTGAGCTTCTCTATGCAGCAAATTGCTATGGGAGGAATAGCTCGTGCAGGAGCATTCAGTGCAGTGAGTCTGATACTCTTCACGGTACCTGTCGTGTTTTTCATCTTCGCACAAAGCAGGATAATCGAAACAATGGCATCATCGGGGATCAAAGAATAACCAAGTCCCGAACGGAGTTAATTATGTTAAAAAGAATCGTATCGATCGCGATCATCATTTTAATATTTACTACAATAAGCGGCTCTGCTTTAGCCGTTCCTTATCGCGGATTCACGTACGGTCATTGGAGCAACTATATACCGTCACCTGCAGCATATGCACCGGTCAGAAATGTAGCCGCATCACATATAAATCCCGCTTTAGGCACATTTCGATCACCGCAAGACATGTGTGTTGATATTGAAGACAATCTTTATATCCTTGACAGCGGTAACAGCAGGATCATTAAACTGGATCGGGATTTAAATCATATAAAAACGATTGATTCTTTTATTTATAACGGATCGGTCGACACATTTGCATCACCGAACGGGATATTTGTCACTGAAAATATGGACATATACATAGCAGACACGGATAACAGGCGTGTAGTAAAACTTGATTCCGAAGGAAATTTCGTAAAAATGAATTACGGACCGCAACATGATGCTCTAGAAGATCGTTTCGATTTCGTTCCGCTCAAAATTGTCGTTGACAGAGCCGGACGTGAATATGTAATAGTTCGAAATGTGTTTGAAGGGATCGTACGATTTGACCCGAGAGGACGATTTACGGGATATTTCGGAACAATATTCGTAAATGTCAGTGCAGTCGATTGGTTTTGGCGTTTGGTTTCCACCGATGAACAACGGGCACGTCAAAGGTTATTTATTCCTACCGAATTTTCAAGCATGGACATAGATACATACGGATTCATCTATACAACAAATATCGACTTGGGCAACGATAACAAAGTAAAACGTCTTAACCCCGGCGGTGAAGATGTACTGGTAAATCGAACCGAGCAACTCATTAACGGTGACCAAAATTACCGACCCTTAGGTATGGGACCTTTGGCGGGGTCGTCGATTTTCGTAAACATAAAATACAGAGGAAGCGGCATGTACACCGCTTTGGACAGTACACGCGGTCGTATGTTCACATATGATTCCGAAGGAAATCTTCTTTATGTGATCGGCGGAACGGGAACAGTATTGGGTATGCAATTTCGCCCGACAACCGTTGAAGCTGTAGGTGAATCATTATATGTTCTCGATCAATTACGCGGTGAGATCACAATATACGAGCCGACGGAATTCGGAAGCTTGATAAATGAAGCGATATACCTGAGATATATCGGTGATGAAGCCGGTGCCGTGGAAATTTGGAGAAGAGTTCTTGAACTTGATGAAAATTATCCGCTTGCAAACGTAGGTGTAGGCAAAGCATTATTGGCAGCGGGTGAAAACAGGGAAGCCATGCAATATCTGAGAAAAGGCATGGACATCGAATATTATTCCATCGCATTTCGACGTTGGCGTACAGAAGTCATGAAAGACAACATAAATTTCATCCTCACCGGAGCAACTGTTGTTGTATTGATCATTTCAGGTTATATGTTATTCATAAAAAAAAGAAAGGCAAGTAATGATGAAGACATTTAAAAAGTATTACAGCCTGCCTTTATATTTAATATTCCATCCTTTTGCCGGTTTTTATCGCATGAAATTCGATAATGAAGGAAAAATGCGTGTTGCGTTTATCAACTTTTTTCTGCTGTGGATAAGTATATCCTTCATGAATCAATACACATCGATAACAGCCGCAACACCGCACCCGATGTCATTCAACAGTCTCGCTGACGGTGCGTCGATTTTCGGCATTTTAGTATTATGGAGTGTGAGCAACTGGTCGGTTACATCACTTATGGACGGCGAAGGAAAGTTCAAAGAAATATTTATGGCAAATTGTTATGCAATGACACCGCTTATATTGATTCTGGCTCCTGCCGCCGCTATGAGTAATCTTTTTACAAACACGGAAAGTGCATTCTTTTTCATGCTTGTGACGGGAGCGATCATATGGTTCATATTTCTTGCATATGTGGGAATGGTCGTCGTCCATGATTACACCGCAGGCAAAGCACTCGCAACAGTATTTTTAACATTTGTTGCACTTCTTATCATCGTATTTCTCGGCACACTTATAATAGCCATAATTCAACAAATGTACAGCTTCGGTTTAAGCATCTATACAGAACTCGCCTTCCGCTAGGAGAAATTATGATAAAACGATTAAAAAAGTCAATACCGGTTTTGGCTGTATTGTTTACGGTTGCCGTTGTTATTGTTGTTGTGTTTTTATACAGCAGGGGCGGGACTTATTATGATTATTCGCATCTGATCCCCGTCGACGGCGGTGTTGTGACGTCTTCGTTTATACCGATCGAAAATGCGGACGGAGTTGCACCGGAGGGTATGGTTGCGGCAGCTGAAAGTGAGTTTTTGGTTTTATATATCGATCCCGATAATACATACATAGCTGTTTATGATAAACGCAACGGGCATACATGGCATTCCAATCCTTTAAATGTTACGGAAGATCCGATCGCTAATGATTTTGAACAGGAAATGATGCGTTCTTTCCTGAGCTTCCGATTTTTCAATGACAACCGCAATACAAATACATTTTGGTCTCACAGAGATTCATCAAAACTCGGACAGGCCGATCTTTATTCAATACCCGACGGTGTCAGGATACATTTTACACTGGGAACAAAAGAACTCGGGATTCGAGGTTTGCCGGTTTTTATTTCAAGAGAACGTTTTAATGAGTTAATAATCGATAATCTTGAAAATGAAAGCGACAGAGAAGAAGTAAGAAGATGGTACGGACGCGCAAGAGGCATGGACGGATTTTTAAGGATATCCGGACTTCTCGAAGCAAATGCTCACGGACGCAGAGAGATGGTAAGGATATTTGAACTGGTCGGTTATACTTACGAAGACCTGATATATGACAATGAAGCGGCAGGCAGGGAACAGGAAGACATTATTTTAAACACTTTCAGATTGCCTGTAGATATCACACTTGACGGTGACAGCGTGAAAATAAACATCGTCAGTTCAAAAATCGAATCGGAGCTCGGAAATCTCGTACAAGGGATCGAGTTGATGAGATATTTCGGTGCCGGCAGTGTTGATGATGAAGGATATATATTCGTTCCGAGCGGCAGCGGTGCACTGATTGACTTCAACAACGGAAAAACCAATCACGAACGTTATACAGGTGTAATATACGGCGTTGAACCTTTGGGACGCAGGGTCGTATCACAAATTGTAAATGATATTAACTTACCGGTATACGGCATAAAAAATAATAATGCGGCAGTTCTTACAATAATAGAAAACGGCAGCGCACTGGCAACTGTCGGTGCAGATATTTCCGGCAGAGTCAGCTCTTTTAATTCAGCTTGGGTCAACTTTGATTTCCGTGAAACCGACACTGCATTTATGCGCGGAACCGGTCAGGAAACAAGCATGACAATCATCCAACAAAATGCATATGAAGGAGATATCTCCGTACGTTATGTATTCCTGGCAAATGAAGATGCCGATTATATTGGGATGGCAACTGCTTACCGTCAACATTTGATCGATACGGAAGTATTGACTCCGCTTGAAAAAACTGAAAACGCTCCTTTTTATTTAACAATGCTCGGAGCTGTGGAAAAGCGTGAATTTTTGTTGGGAACTCCGTATTATGCGATCATTCCGATGACAACATATTCACAAGGTACTCAAATAATTGAAGCACTTAATGCTCAAGGTGTTGATGCTATCCAAGCACAATGGATGGGTTGGTTCAACAGGGGAGCCAATCACGATAAAGCAAACAAGATAAATCCCGTCAGAAGCATCGGATCGCAAAGAGACAAAGACGAATTGACGGCTTTACTTCAACAAAACGGAGGCGACCTTTATCCCGCCGTGCGCTTTCAATCACTTCGACGCGATTCAAAACGATTGAATCAATCAAGAGAAGTATCGCAAGACATTTTAGGATACTCGGGTATCTTTACATCATTCAACAGAGAACTCTTGGCAGTTGTCAGAACGTTATACCATTCGGATGTTTACTTTTTGATCCATCCCGGAGCGATCCCGTTTCATACGGAGGCATTTATTTCCGCATACCGATCTCGTGAACATAATGCCCTTGCACTTGAAGATTTAGGCGGAAAACTGTCTCAAAGCATGTATCACAACAACGGTATCGATCGGGAAAGTTCAAAATTGATCGCAGCAGAACAGTTACGGCATTTTTCCGGAGAACTCGACAATTTGATGATATCCGGCGGAAATGACTATTCTTTGTTTGCCGCAAGCCATTTGATTGATTTACCGACATCAGCAGACAGATATTTCATTCTTGATCACAGTATCCCGTTTATACAGCTGGTTCTTCACGGTTATATCGATCACAGCGGATATGCGATGAATACGTTGGATGTTTATAACTTTGATACATTGCTCCTGACATCGCTGGCAACAGGATCGGCTCCGCACTTTTTGTGGTCATATCAACCAACGACAAAACTCGAGTTTACTCAATATGATGTATTATATTCAACGCACTACTTGACATGGCTCGAAGAAGCAGCTCGTATGTATAATATTTATAATGAAATATTTAATGAATTACGAACCGAACCTATTACCGACCATATAATACTCTGCCCGGGTGTACCCGGATCGGTCGGAACTGATGCCGTTACAATGACGCAATTCGGATCTGTAAGCATATATGTCAACAAAGGAAGTACCGAATTTATAATTAACGATATAACGATACCGCCGATGGATTTTGTATTGGTTCGGTCATGATTGCCGATATTGAGGAAACATGATGAAGAAAAAGTTTAAACTGAGTATGCGACATAAAGAGATGATGGTAGGATATATCATGATCCTGCCTTGGTTTATCGGTGTTTCATGGTTCTTTTTGGCAAACCTGTTGCGTTCTTTTCAATTCAGTTTAAATGAAGTGGAAATAAGTCCCGGCATTCCTCTTACACCTGTCGGACTCGCAAATTACCGCTTTATGTTTTTGGAACATGCATCATTTAATCGTGTATTAGTCGAATCTCTTGCCGAAATAATAATTTCCATCCCGCTGATAATCTTTTTCAGTCTTTTTGTTGCACTGCTGATAAACAGAAAATTTGCTTTACGCGGATTTGTACGAGCTGTTTTATTTCTACCCGTAATTATGGCATCTCCGGCAATAAATGAAGCATTAGCCGGAGCCATGCGTGTTGTAATGGGCGGTGTTTCTACCGTTCCGGAAGAAATGCTCGAAACGACCGGTGTTGATGTCATGATGATATTGAGATTATTGACAAACTACGGTATGCCGCTTGCAATTGCTCAATATGTTGCCGATGCAATCGTTAGTTTATTTGAAATAATACGAGCTTGCGGTGTACAAATAGTCATTTTTTTAGCTGCGCTTCAATCAGTTCCCGCATCTTTATATGAAGTGGCAAAAATAGAAGGTGCAACAGCTTATGAAACATTTTGGAAAGTGACACTCCCGATGGTCAGTCCGCTCATTCTCACAAATCTTGTATATACGGTCATCGACAGCTTCATAAGAAGCGAAGTGGTCACAATGGCATATAATGCGGCATTCACATCACTGAACTTCGGATTATCATCAGCAATGTCCATAGTAAGCACAATAGCTATATGCCTCGTTCTCCTGATATCAGGTTATTTCATATCTAAAAAAGTATTTTACTATGTCTAGAGGAAGTTCTGTATGAAAACAAGTAACAGGTCGGCAAAAATATTGACTGCTGTGCAGGAGACTGCGCTCAGTTTGTGTCGCGGGATATTGTTGCTCGGTATTATTTACATAATAATAACTCCGATCCTGAGTATTGTTTTTGATGCATTTAAAGATGTTGAAGATATGTTCAATCCGTTGGTGTTCATGATACCGAATAATTTTACACTTGATAATTTTGATTTAGCTTTTATTTATATGGATTATTACAGTTCATTATCAGCATCCATGATCCTTTCGGTCGGTGCAATGTTGTTGCAAATCATGGTATGTTCATTGACAGGGTACGGGTTTGCGAGATTTAAATTTTACGGACGTGAAGTATTGTTCGGATTGGTCATTATATCGATCGTTGTTCCTATCCAAAGTTATATGATACCTCTGTATACGCAATTCTTTGACTTCAGATTTTTGGGTTTCAGAGCAAATCTTTTAAATACCTATGTTCCGGTCTTTTTGATGTCGGCTCTCGGCATGGGGTTGCGCTCCGGATTGTTTATTTATCTTTTCAGGCAATTCTTCAGAGGATTACCGAAAGAAATAGAAGAAGCAGCGCGAATCGACGGCGCGGGATGGTTTCGTACATATGCACGTGTGATGCTGCCCAATGCCGCACCTGCTATTTTGACCGTGGCTGTATTCTCTTTTGTTTGGCAGTTCAATGATACATTTTTTGCTTCGATGTTCATGCAAAGATTAAGTTTAATACCTGTCAGACTTATGACTTTGGGTTCATATTTAGCCGGGTCGAATATTTTGAGTGTTGAAGCAGTAACATCAGTTCCTCTGATAGTAAATGCCGGCATAATATTAACGATTACTCCGATAATGATACTGTATTTCGGTGTACAAAGATTCTTCCTTGAAGGGATCGAACGAAGCGGTATTGTCGGATAAAGAAAAATGTGATATCATTAGATACGCAATAAAATTGCGATTTAATGTTTATATACAACATAACAAAAATCAATTTTAGGAGGATTTAAATTGAAAATGAAGCTTAACATCAAGAAGATCATTGCACTGCTGACAGTTATGACCCTGATATTCGTTATGGTTGCAGCATGTAACAATGAACCGGCAACCCCTGCAACATCTCCGGAACCCTCACCCGATACAACGGTGACCACACCCGAACCTGCCGATGAAGACGAAGATGAAGATGAAGAATTACCTGATAATGAACCTTTCAGTTTCGGCGGCAAAAACTTTGTCATATTTTCATGGGATCCGGGATATGCTACACTTGATCCAGATCCGGCAATAGAAGATCCGGATTATGACGGACAAGGTTGGGATAATATCCAACGTATTTGGAATGATATGCAAGGCAGTGTCAGTTATGAATTAGCCGCATATGACGAAATTTATGCATTACTGGTAGCAAGTGTTCTTGCCGGACAACCCCTTGGCGATATCGTTCATGTCCCGGCAGCAAACATCGCATCTGCCGTAGTAAACAACATCATTATGCCGCTTGAAGATGTCGTACCGGCTAACGATCTGTTTTGGACAGGTGACGATTGGTTATTCCCGGCTCGTGAACTTAACGGAAAACATTTCTTTATCAATACAAAAGATAATATTTACGGTGTAACATTGTCTTATAACAAAAACATCATTCAGGCAGCAGGTCTTGAAGATCCGGGTGCAATATATGACAGAGGCGGCTGGACATGGGATGTTTTCCTTGAGTATTTACAGGAACTCACAACACTCGGACCTGACGGTGTTCCGAATCAATTCGGTCTCAGCGGACGCGGGGATATGATCCTTAAAATGATGCTTGCATCAAATGACGCCGCAATGATCGATTCAAGTTCATTTGAATTTGCTGTTGATTCACCGAACGGAATGAGAGCATTCGATTTTTACAATCAAATATTTATTAATGAACGCTTGAATAAAACTTTAACAGGTGATGACGGTGCAGATCAATTTGCATATGATGAAGGCGATGTTGCATTTTGGGCAACAGAACAATGGTATATTTGGGCTGCAGGAAATCTGTTTTGGGATGAAGAAATCGCCATAGGCGGTGTTCCGTTCCCGAGAGGCCCCGATAACAGATCCGGCACATCACATTTCATGCTTCCCGACTCCGGTACTGCAATTCCCGTAGGAGCGGAAGACCCGTACGGTTCTTACAGAATGAGATACGAAATGTATATGACATTCCGCTACTTCTCGGATGAAGCTTTTGAAAGCGAAACAGGTGAAGCAACGATCGAACAACTTCTCAAAGCTGCAATGGATTATATATACTTCCTTTGGGGCGATACGGCACGCGATGCCGAACGTGTGGCATATGATTGGAATAACCACGGTATTTTCGATTTCGGCATGCATATGGAAGTTCTGACTCCGGAAGAAGTGTTTGAATTTACATCCGGCGAAATGACTGCGGCACAGTTTATTGAAGAAATCAGACCTGTAGTTAATGACCAACTCAGTGAGTTGTTCGGATGACGATCACGTACACAAACACGTAAGTACTTTAACCTCGTTTGTTCAATAACAAACAATCAAAAGAGGTTGTTGCTCAAATAACCGGGCAACAACCTCTTTTTTATATACTGTCTTACACTAACCAATGCGGAACAGCAAAAACATTATTGCCGAGCGGATAGACTGTATTGCTGCTGCAAATAACACTGCCGGTTCCTGTTTTAATGTCGGTTTTTTTTACAGGAGAGATCGCATGAAAGTTTTTGGTTGCATTGCTGCCGGGATTGGTGCTTTCTTTGATTTCAATCGGATATAAAACAGCATTACGTTCAATAAGCAAATCAATTTCATAGCGATTATTTGTGTCGCGATAATAAAATAACGGCGGTCGTAATCCGGTATTTATAAAACTTTTATATATTTCACTCACGACATAATTCTCAAAAAATTCTCCGCTGTTTTCCATTTTTTCCAAAACAATCGGGTCATCAATACCTCGTAAATAACAAAGTAAACCGGTATCCATAAAATAAATTTTAGGTGTTTTTACTACTCTTTTCAATGCATTGTTAAAATAAGGCGATAATAAAATAACGATTCCGGAAGATACAAGAAGTGAAATCCATTCTTTTGCTTTATTTACCGAGATACCGACTTTATTTGCTATGTTTGTATAATCAACATGATTAGACGCCATACTGCTGCACACCCGCATAAATTTGTAAAACGACATTTCATCGGCAACCTGCGATAAATCTTTAATATCTCTTGAAAGATATGTATGAAAATAAGCATCATAGTAATCAGAGGTTTTTATATTTGATGTTTCATATAAACGCGGCATACCGCCTTTGAGAATATTTTCAAACAATTCACTTTTAGTCATTGATTCAGCGGTTTCACTTCGCACGAGTAATTCATCGATTTCGGTTTGATATTCATTGAATAATATTCCGGATTTTTCTGAGTTTGACAGACTGAACAGATTGACGATCCCGACACGTCCTGCCAAACTTTCCGAAACATTTTTCATTGCATGAAAACTTTGCGATCCCGTAAGCCAAAAATCACCGCATTTATTATTTTCATCTGCATAAGCTTTTATATACGGTAAAAGGTTTGGTGCATATTGAAATTCATCTATTATCACAGGCGGTTTGTATTTTTGGAAAAATGCTGCGGGTTCTTCAATTGCCATGAGTCTGTTTTCGGGTATATCAAGCGTGACAAAAGAACGCTCTTGTTCTGCTAAGTGTTTGAGCAATGTTGTTTTACCAACCTGTCTTGCTCCGGTTACCATAACAACCGGAAAACCGGATGAAAGATCTGTTATTTTTTTTTCAATTTTTCTTTTTATATACATAAAATACTCCAAAAAGTTGTGCTAATCTATCGCCACATGACAACAATAGCACAAAAACGGCTAATAAGTCAAATATAATTTTTTAAAGTATTTTAACAAAAAGTTGAAAAAACAACGAATATGTATATACTGTCATTACGAATTAAAGATACCGGTATATTAAACATAATGCAGGGAGATTGACAAATGACACCGAGAGAACGAGTTACAGCTGTTTTTAATTTTAAAAAACCTGATGACAGGCTTCCGATGATCGAATGGGCGGCTTGGTGGGATAAGACGACCGATCGTTGGTATAGTGAAGGTATGCATACGACCGATCGTGATGAATTGATCAAATATTTCGGTTTGGATGATATGTTGACTTTAATGATACCGGTGAAGAATTGGGCACATATTCCGAAACCTGAATATCACGGAGCTCCGATTATAAGGAATGAAGAAGAATACGAAGCATTGCGGCCTTATTTATTTACCGATAAAAACATAGAAGACGCGGTTGAGTATGCCAAACAAATAAAAGCCGGACATGATCGCGGCGATTACAGTATTCGAATATGGCTTGACGGTCATTTTTGGTTTCCGCGGACTCTTTTCGGGATCGAAGAACATTTATTGGCATTTTATGATTATCCGGAACTTATGCATCGTATGAACACAGAACTGGCAGAACATAATTTGCGCGGGCTCGAAGCAGTGTTTTCGGTGCTTAAACCCGATATGGTCGGATTTGCCGAAGATATGTCATACAATCACGGTTCAATGCTTTCATATAATATGTATAAAGAATTTATTTATCCTTATTATATGAAACAAATCCCGTATATCAAAGACCGAGGTATTAAAGTTTTAATAGACAGTGACGGAAAAGTTGATGAACTGATCCCGTGGTTTTTTGAAGCCGGTGTTGACGGTATATATCCGCTTGAAAGACAGGCAGGTGTCGATGTTGCGGCTCTGCGTCATAAATACCCTGAACTGCTGATGTTCGGTGCTTACGATAAAATAGTGATGTCAAAGAGCGAAGAGGCAATGAGAGCAGAGTTTGAAAGGCTTCTGCCTGTGATGAAAACAGGCGGTTTTATCCCGTCAGTCGATCATCAAACACCTCCGGAAGTATCACTCGAAAATTATCGTATATACATAAAATTATTTGAAGAATATTGTTATAAAGCTGTAAAGGATTGATATTGTGGATATAAATAAAGATGCAAAATATGTATGGTTTAAAGATGAAGATAAATCACGCAATCCGTATGCGGCATTCAGACGCAACTTTAAAATAAAAAAAGTCACCGAAATCGGACGATCCGTAATCAATATATTTGCTGACACTGTTTACATTCTTTATATCAACGGTAATTTTATCGGCTTCGGACCCGGACGGTTTGATCCGCGATTTCCGCAATATGACATATATGATATAAAAGAATTTTTACAAGCCGGAGATAATGTAATCGCAATACTTGTAAATTTCCACGGTCATAAAGTTTTCAAAAGTATTCCGGAGCAAGCTGCATTATTGGCTTGGGGTGAAGTTGATTGCGGTGATTCGATCATCGATTTAAAAACAGGTCCGGGAAACACCGACTCCGACAATACATGGAAATGCATCGAACACAAAGGACACAGTCGATTGACAACTAAGCTGAGTTTTGCACTCAACGCACAAATTCATTACGATCAAGGTCATTTATGCGAAAACTGGATGATGCCCGGGTATGATGATTCCGATTGGAAGTCGGCGATATGTCTGAAAAATCAAAATGCCTTCGGACCGCAGGAACCGCGTGAAATACCGTTCATGGAACTGACACCGATAAATCCTGCAGCAGTAACAATTTTACCGATACATAAAACAGAAGAATTTCACTCTTTTTCAATCCCGCTTCCCATAGGGTATGCAATTGTATTTTCCGAACCGGAAACATTCAGCAGATATATGTGTTGGTCAACATATATTTATTCACCAAAAGTACAGCATGTTACTGCTGGAGTATTGTACGAACAATTATGGCTCAACGGGGAGAGTTGTCCCGGTATGGAAGATCCGGGGAAACCCTTGCGTTACAACATGCTTCTTAAGCTTAATGAAGGATGGAATTATCTGTTTGCCCGTATCGATGTATCACAGGAACTGTATGAAGGATATATTGCATTACCTGCAGGAAAAGGATTGATCATATCAGCGGATAAAAACCCCGAAAGCGGTTTCACTTTTCGTCATATGTCTGTTCAACCCGTGCAATCGGAAGATGAATTAAAAAAAATCCCGTTACCGATGTCTGAAAATCACGACCTGTCAAAATACGGCGGATGGATTTATACAACCGAGTCCGACAAAGCATCCGGACCTTGTCGGGAAGCGAGCTGGGTGACATTTTCATCTCCCGTTGAAAGTGTAACAACGAATATGATAAACGGATTTACGGCAAAAAAAGATACATATCCCGACGGGTTTACTTTAACATTTGATATGGATCATATGCGATTATTATTTCCGATACTGAAGTTGTGCGGAGGTTTACGGGGAGCGACCGTTGATTTTATTTACAGCGATCGTTTTATGCCGGACGGTCAACATTTACTCGCAAGATCGTGGATCCCGCTTGGTGACCGTGCAGTATGTACTGATGATAAACTCGATTGGATGCCGATACAGCCGAGAGGATTTCGTTATATGAGCGTCACGATACGCAATACATGCGGTGATGTATTTATTAAAACTGCTGAGTTCCTGTCTGCTCACTATCCGGTAAAACGGATCGGTAAGTTTGAATGTTCCGATCCGCTTCTGAACAAAATATGGGAAGTCGGTGCTCTGACACAATATATCAATATGGAAGATACATACACAGACTGTGTTGACAGAGAACGCGGATTGTATGCACTTGATTTATTGATACAATATCATGTTAATTCAGTGTGTTTCGGTGACCGGGTTCTTATGAAACGGGCGCTTGAACTTTACGGACAAAGCATCCATGATATAGGATTGTTTCGCTGTCTGTATCCCGATACAGGTGATTATATTTTGCCTGATTTTTGTTTATATATCATCGATTCGTTTTATGCATATTACCGTCAGACAAATGATATTGAAACCGTTAAGCGTTATTGGCAGGAAATCATGACAAATATCAATATATTCAATCGACTTTCCGATGAACATGCCGATAAACTGATGTGCGGTGACGCACCGGCAGGGGACTGGCCTCGCAAACCGGAAGATAACCGAACAGGATTTCTCGGTGACGGGCCTTTTATGGATACGACCGGTATAAACTGCATGTTCTCATGCATGTATCTGATAACATTGCGTGAAGTTTATGAAATGGCATTGATCATATCACCCGAGGATGCACCTGACTTGAGCGCAAGAATAAAAACACTTGAACAATCGATTCCCGAAACATTCTGGAATGAAGAAAAAGGACTCTTTGCCGATACCGATGAACACAAAACATTTTCTCCGCAAGCATCACTCACTGCCGTTAACGCAGGAATTGTATCGGAGCAACAACGCATGCGTTTACGCGAAACAATCCCTCCGACATTACTTCCGTTCTTTATAAACGGAATCGATAATTCCGACGGTGTACGTTTCGAAACATCAAGAGGATTTAATATATTCCTTGCGCTGTATGATTTAGGTCTTGATGATGTCGTCGAAAAATTAATTAAAGAAGCCTGGGGACATTTTCTCATAAAAGGATTGAAAACAACACCCGAACATTTCGAAATGCTCCACAGTCTCTGTCATGCATGGACTGCTCATCCGACTTACATGCTTTCCCGATATGTCCTCGGTGTCGAGTACGATGCACTCTCCGATGAAGCAAAGCCAAACATCAAACCGGGAACGGTTTCATGGGCAAATGGAACCGTTCCGATTCCGAACGGCTCTGTTGATATTGAATGGCACAAAGAAAATGATAATATAATAATCGACAGGTTTGATATCAAGCGCTGAAATTAAAACCATATTTTATTTGACTTTACAATGTGTAAAATGATATCATGATTCACAGTTGAATATTATCTTCAGGGCAGGGTGAAAGTCCCTACCGGCGGCAGAGCTTTTTCCGATGATGTGTATACATTACATCAAAAGGCTCGGAAAAGTCCGCGAGCGAGAAATCGCTGAATCGGTGAGATTCCGATACCGACGGTTAAAGTCCGGATGAAAGAAGAGAAATGCAGATATATCACCGATATCACAGCATATAATGCACCTGAAGAAATAATTCGGGTGCATATTTTATTATAAAAAACAGGGGGAAATAAAAGACAAATGACAAATACAAACACAAACGTAAAAAAACTGGTGGTAATAGCAATGATGTCCGCTGTTGCATATTTACTTGCATTGCTTTTCCATTTTCTGCCGATACCGCCGCTTGTACCTGCAGCACCGTTTCTGAAATTCGAACCTAAGGATGTTATCATCGTAATAACGGGATTCATGTACGGACCGCTTGTCGTTCTGCCGATGGCCGTCGTTGTCGGTCTTCTCGAAATGCCGCTTAGTGCAACATGGCTTTACGGTCTTATTATGAATGTTGCATCAACATGTGCATTTGCATGCCCTGCAGCCTTTGTATATAAAAAGTGGCGTTCGATTACGGGCGGAGCAGTCGGTCTGATTGCGGGAGTTATAATTACAACCGGCGTGATGATACCGCTCAATTATTTGATCACACCGTTTTTTATGGGAGTCCCTCGACATATGGTCGTTGCAATATTGATCACGGGTATCGGTATATTCAACTTTGTAAAATACGCTCTCGTTGCCGCAATAACGATGCAGCTCTATATACCGCTTAAAAAAGCTCTCGGTAAAGCAAATCTGTTACCCGAAAATGAAGCCGCAGAAATAAAATCAACCGAAATCAGTATCAACAGCATACTGGTCTCAATAATCGTAATCCTCATGTGTATAATGGGAATTCTCTACCTGAACGGAATGATTTTTTCAGGGTTTTGAAGAACATGATATAAGGAAACGAGTTCGTTTCATAATTAAATCGGCTGATAAACATTAACCGGGAGATTTAAAATCAATGAAATTGAAAAAGAACAAAAATCTTATAATAATAATCGGAGCTGTGATCGGTTTGACAGCGTTATCGTTCATTGCAGCAGGATTAATAAGAAATGTAGGATCCGGCTCAAAACTGAATAATATCCCTGAGCATACTGTTATCAGCCAAGCAACAGGTGCCGCAATACCGGTAAGCACAGAACGCGGCACATTCACATCAACAATGCCGGAAATTGATATCAACACTTTTCAAGGCAGAATGGAAATCTTCGACCCGCGTATTCTGGTGATTGAAATAAATCAAAGTCTCAGTTACGGGGTTGACTCTTTAACAGGGGAATCATTTCTGATTGATTCATTTGTATCCGGTAAAGAAACCGCTGTCTTTGTTGAACTTGACAGACCTGCTGAGCAGCTTTTACAAGAAGAAAGTATTGTTATCTTATCGATATATATAAACGACGAATTACTCATTAACTTAGCACCGTTCTATTTTTATGAAAACGTGATTTTATATATGATCGATGACATGCGGTTTGTCGATAATTGGTCTGCAGGTGAATATCTCTTTGAAGTTCGAATCGGTGATTTGGAAAATGATGTTGCGGCAATCAGAGAAACATATTTTCACGAAACAGTACGTTCTTTAAAAGTTCTGGCAGTTCCCGTGATAACAAATTACGGAAATGATGTAATTTTACAACCTGAAGGCAGATGGAAAACAGGCGGAGGATTGATGGCTTCAACGTTCCCTGTTGCCAGAGCAGATGTTGAATATATACTCGGACCGGAAGTCGATCTGAGTTTTATAGATTTAAGTTCTGAGAACGGTAAGATCGATATTGTTCTTGCTCTTTCATTTCTTTTTCCAATCAGACAAGAAGATGATTATGATCTTGTGGTGGGAATTATCCCGGAACCGTACACCGATCCGGAAAAAACCGTATTGGGTTGGATGTTGCCCGGTTTTCATGCTGTAATTGCATCTGAATCAGACGAAGGATTACAATCCACTATCATACATGAGATCGGTCATGCATTCGGCATAGGTGATGAATATTTCGGAGGGGCTTTAAACTTATACGTTAATCCGCCTCCCTACGGTGTGCAGGGTCGGGATATGAACAGTTCACAGCTTAATGAAGTGATAGCTTCCGAGTTTGAAAATGTTCAGGGATATATGAATCACTCCGTTTATTATTGTAATGAAAATTGTGAAGCATTTTGTAATGATTTAATAACATATATGTATGCGGGAGCTTGGATTCATCAATTTCAACGACCTTTTAATGCGGAAGATAAAATATTGTATCATTATGCCTCCAGCTACATGGGGGGCGGATTGGAAGACAGTAACATTCCGAGGTGGGTCACTTCAGACATATGGTTGCATAAATTTGCGGCTTTCACCGGTATTCAGACAAATGAAATCATCACGGAATCTGCGACTTTTGTTGTACCTAATGAAAAAATCGAAGAATCGATCTTTAATTGCCCGCAATGTTTCAGATCGTTATCCCTTGATGCAAAACCGTTTGCTTTTTGCAACTTTTCTTTCGACTTTAGATTTTTAGATGAAGAAGATATTAAAAACGGTGATTATTACACAGAAATATTAGATGCATTCATACCTTGGGATTTAAGCAATCTGTTTCTTTTATGTACAATCGGCAATCATTATGCGTCATTTGTTGATTTTATGGATCTCAATAACCTATGGGAACCGGGTCAGGGTTTCATACGCCCGAATGAGTCCGCTCTTCATATAAAGGGGATCTTGGGACGAAATGACACTTTTGAAAATGAACCGTGGTTCACATTTGAATCAAATCCTTCTCAAATAAACAATACCGCATCGGGAGAGTACAGTATCCGTTTCTTTGATAACGGAGATCAGCTTATATATACATCATTTTTTAACGCAGAATTTCATATTGATGTTACTACCGATGCCGGACGCGAACCGATCGATGTTGACTTTATACCGATAAATACAGTTACAAGATTTCCCGCAAACACGACAAGAGTCGCTGTTTGGCATGACGAAAAGGAAATATTTACCATATCGCTGATTCAGGATGAACCGACAGTTGCATTTACAGGTTTGGTTGATAATCAATCTTTAACCGATACAGTGAAGCTCACATGGGAAGCAGGCGGAACCGGTTCTTTGACATATGATATTTGGTATCATCCGCGCGAAGGTGCAGTTTTTAATATTGCATCAAAAATAACCGGCACCGATTTTGAAGCAGACCTTTCAAATCTTCCCGGTACCCATAACGGATTTTTTACGATCGAAGCAACAAACGGAGTAAGATCCGGCAGTGCAATAAGTTCTGCGGTATCAGTACCGTATAAAGCACCCATCATTTTAACGGATAATTCGGTCGTATATATAAAAAATCAAACTGAATACTTTATTATGGATATTAATATAACAGACTTGCAAGATGGAAGATTATGGGATAATAATTCGGTTTATTGGACAGCCCGGGGATCGGGCAACAGTATTTATGAAAGCGGCGATGTTGTTTATCAATACGGCAGCACATTAAGGATACCGGCTTTTTGGTTCAGCACCGGAGATGTTGTATTCACAGTCAATGCGGTAAATTCCGAAGGTCAAACTGCACAAGCCGACTTTCATTTTGAATTTATTAATGATATGCATAAAATCGTCCCGTTTGATTGGTCTGTTAATTATGTTGTTCTTGCAGCCGCTTTAGGTTTCAATGTAAATACAGACAATTTAGATCTTCCGGTGTTACGTTATGAATATGCTCGTGATATGATAACTCTTTACGGAAATATTCACAGAACAAGACATATTAATTTCGGAGCATTAATAGGTCTTTCATTCGAAGAAATGATGGAAGAAATAAACCTGCATATTACAGATTCAACAGGAAGCATTGAAGACCGACAAATACAGTATGCTGTTGTAGCTGTATCCGGTCTCATGGAAGCATCGAACAAGCTTTTCAATCCGCTCAGTACCGTAACTGAACGGGAGGCTGCTTTATTAATGTGGAAAACAGCAGAATTTGCTTCAGGGACAGATTTTGGGTTAACCGATGATCTTGTTATTGAACTTTTTAAGGAGTTGGAAATATTCGATGATTCAGGTCCGAATATTTACAGAGCAGACCAACCCGTAACAAACAGATTGTCTTTAGTTCGGATATTACGATTTGCCATAACATTTATCGATCCGGATTTCTTCGGCAGTTGGTATGATACAACGGTCAGGGTTTTTGATGATCTTGCTCAATATACAGAAGAACAACGTCAAATATTGGAAGAAAATGTTTTATATTTTATTGAGCAATTTAAATATTTCGAGGGTTTCGGCCAAGAGGAAGACGACGAACGGGTGGATGATCTTATTCATTATCTGGGAGTTTTAAGTGATGTTATTAATCTTCCTATACTTGATTCTTTCGGTCTGCTGGATGAATTGCTTCCGTTATACGAATATTACAGTCAGGTTTTGGAAGAGTACCTCGATAGATAACGGTAAGCAGTAACTATGCAAAACGTTAAAAAACATATATAAAAAATCACTATTCACATTTTGTTAACAATCCGGTATAATAGGGATCAGGGTATCATAATTACAGATATGATACCCTGATTTTATTCAGGGAGAGTTTCAATGAAAGAAGTATCAAAAATCGCATCACAAGTCCGTGCATCAACCACGCTTACCGTAGATGCATTATATAAACAAATGCTTTCTGACGGGAAGGATGTCATCGGTTTCGGAGCAGGTGAACCGGATTTTGATACTCCCGTCAATATAAAAGAAGCTGCACATAAAGCCATAAGAAACGGTCATACAAAATACACGCATTCAAGCGGAATGCCGGAACTTCGTAAAGCAGTTACCGAAAGACTCATACACGACTGCAACATCGAATATCTCTCCGAGCAAATCGTAGTTGCCAGCGGAGCAAAGCATAACATATACGTCACCCTCAGGACACTCCTCGACAGCGGAGACGAAGTAATATTACCCGCACCGTATTGGGTCACATATGCAGAATCCGTAAAAATGGCAGACGGCATACCCGTGATCGTATCCGCACCGGAATCAAGCGATTTCAAAATAACAAAAGAACAACTTGAAGCTGCAGTCACTGATAAAACGAAACTCTTTATACTGAACAATCCGTCAAACCCCACAGGTATGCTCTACAGCGCAGATGAACTGAAAGCGCTGGCAGACGTATGCGTTAAACATGACTTATATATAATGTCGGACGAAATATATTACAATCTTGTTTACGACAACAAAAAATTCACAAGCGTCGCAGAACTCGGCGAAGAAATAAAAGAACGCACTATTATTATCAACGGTGTTTCCAAAACTTATGCAATGACCGGTTGGAGAATCGGTTATTCAGCATCAAACGCAACACTTGCCGGAATAATGGGTAATTATCTGAGCCATTCCACAAGCTCACCGAGCACCATATCCCAACTCGCCGCAACAGAAGCACTTCGAGGATCACAAGACAGCGTCATTGAAATGCGCGATGTATTTGAACAAAGAAGAGATTACATCGTCGATCGAATCAACGCAACAGAAGGATTAAGTTGTCGCAAACCCGACGGAGCATTTTATATCATGCTCAATATAGAAAACCAAATCGGCAGAACATTGGGCGGAATAAAAATAAACAACAGCGACGACTTTTCACTTGCATTATTAGAAGCGGAAATGGTTGCTACAGTATCATGTTCCGGTTTCGGTTGTGACAATTTTATAAGACTGACATACGCATCATCTATGGAATCAATAACAAAAGGTCTCGACAGATTGCAACGATTTGTCGGATCATAAAAATTAAAACCCCGAAGTTTTATCTTCGGGATTTTTATGATTTTTAATGTCGCGGTCTGTTTTTTACAAGTTGGGCGGCTTGGCTCATGATCGTCATGAAGTCGATTTTATACTGCGGGTCAAAGTCGTCGAGTTGAGCGTACAAAGCACCGGTATCCGTTACAACATACTTGGGTTTGAGATTGTTGAGCATTATTGCCATAACGTCCATACGGCAGACATCACAATGACAGACATCGGCCTGTTCAAACCATCTGTCCATATAAAGTTTGACAGCCTCTTCGGTATAGTTTCTTAAATGCTTCATACAAATCACCTTTCCTTATGTAACAAGTTCAACAGCTTTTGATGCTGCAGAACCCGCATCCGGAGTATATGCATCAGCGCCGATTTTATCGGCAAACTCCTGTGTGACCGGAGCACCGCCGACCATGATTTTTACTTTATCTTTGAAACCGTTGTCATGAATGGCTTTAACAGTGTTTTTTAGTGCTTCGGTAGTGGTTGTGAGCAGTGCCGAAGCACCGACAAGCTTACAATCGGGATGTTCGTTTAAAGCATCGACGAAAGATTGAGCAGGAACATCGACACCGAGGTCTATAACTTCAAACCCTGCAGATTCGATCATCAAAGCAACAAGATTCTTGCCGATATCATGTAAATCGCCCGCAACGGTACCTATTATATATTTACCCATTTTACCCAGACTTCCGCCCGAAAGATGAGGACGAAGGATATCAACACCTTTTTTCATCGTTTTGGCGGAAACAAGCATTTCGGGAACAAAAACTTCATTAGCCTGAAACTTCTCCCCGATGATCCTCATAGCGGCAATCATACCTTCATCAAGAATATCATTCGGATCATCTCCGCCTGCAACAGCTTCCCGAACAAGCTCTTCGATCAATTTAACCTTACCGCCCTCAACAGCAGTCGCAATCTCCTGAATCTTTGACATATAAACCTCCGAATGATTTATTTGATTATATCATATAAATTTTATTAATCACTATAATTATTTGATTGTGCCTTCTCTGTAGGCGGAGACGTACTCCGAGCAGAAGTCGTCGAGGCCGAGGATCGCTTCTGTTGCGAGGATCATGCCTCTGAGATCTGCATTGAGCGGATCGAGGACAGCACAGTTCATGCCGGCGATGATCGCAGTTACCGTGAACGCCTGGTTTACGAGTCTGCGAACGGGTAAGTTGAATGATATATTTGAAACGGCTCCGGAAATATGTACATTCGGATGTGTTTTGCGTATGTGTTTTATTACATCGAGAACTAAATGAGCACCTTCGCCGTCGTCTGTTGTACAGAGCATCTCAACGAGCGGATCGATGAAAATGCGACTTTCGTCAATGTCGTGTTTTTCTGCTTCGGATATGATTGTTTCGAAGACTTCGATGCGTTTTTCGGCAGACTTCGGAATACCCGAATCGTCACACAACAAAGCCATTATTTTCCAGTCTTTATTTTCGGGCAAAGCAAGGATCGGAAATGCCGCTTCGAGTTTACCGCCTTCGGCAGAGACGGAATTGAACATACCGGGTTTTTTGCACAAAGACATTGCACTTAAAATGACCGAAACATCCGGAGAGTCGATTGATATCGGACGATCCGTAACACTTTGGATCGTATCGATCATCCAAGACAATGTATCAAATTCATTTTCAATAACTGATGCGCAACAATCTATATAATCGACACCGGAATCTGCCTGACGTGTTGCCAAATCTTTTATATAACCCTCATCTCTTGAAGCGATTGCCGCTG